>Ga0129317_1000493_pt1 | contig 41311 bp, 42 predicted proteins | sample Cm1ome_FD_94430 | JGI IMG/M metagenome (GOLD analysis project Ga0129317, IMG submission 94430) | Eastern black-and-white colobus group fecal microbial communities from Wisconsin, USA - Cm1105 metagenome | ecosystem: Host-associated > Mammals > Digestive system > Large intestine > Fecal | place... | reverse complement strand
TTGGAATAAGCCCTCATATATATCGTATGCTTCCTTATGTTATTACACTTGTAGTGCTTGCATTCACATCAAGTAAATCAAGAGCGCCTAAAGCAGAGGGAATTCCTTACGATAAGGGAAAGAGATAAATTTACATTCGGGCTGCGGCAGAGCAATACGGCTTTCTGCTGCAGCCTGTTTAAATTTTGAAGCATTCTGAAAAAGTATAAAACAGGAGAATAGATATGGATATAAAGGAAATTCTTACACACGCGGATCATACATTACTCTCACAGACAGCCACATGGGAAGATATAAAGCAGATATGTGATGACGGAATAAAATACCACACAGCATCCGTATGTATACCGCCGAGCTTCGTTAAGCAGGCATCTGAATATGCTAAAGGTCAGGTAAAGATATGCACTGTAATAGGCTTCCCTAACGGTTATAACACAACCAAGGTCAAGGAATTTGAGACAAAGGATGCTGTGGAAAACGGTGCTGATGAGATAGATATGGTCATAAACTTGGGCTGGGTAAAGGAAGGCCGCTATGATCTTATTACAGATGAGATAAGAACTCTTAAGGCAGCATGCAAAGATAAGATCTTAAAGGTAATAATTGAAACCTGTCTTCTTACAGATGACGAGAAAAAGGCACTTTGCAAGTGCGTGACAGATGCAAAGGCTGATTATATCAAGACTTCTACAGGCTTCTCAACAGCAGGAGCAACCTTTGAAGATATAAAGCTGTTTGCCGAGAATATCGGACCTGATGTGAAGATGAAGGCAGCAGGAGGCATCAGCAGTGTTGAGGATGCGGATGAATTCTTAAGACTGGGTGCAGACAGACTCGGAACAAGCCGTATTGTCAAGATAGCAAAGGCTCAGGGACTTTAAGCCTTATTGGAGTGTATGATAACAAATTGAAGAAAGGATGGTCTTATTATGAAGCATGTAAATATTGAGCCGCAGGTTGCGGAGAATGTATTCGTAGCACATAATGCAACTATCATAGGTGACGCAAAAATAGAGTCTGGAGCAAGTGTCTGGTACAATGCCCTTATAAGAGCGGACAATAATTACTGCATTATCGGTGAAGGCTCTAATATTCAGGATGGTGTAGTGGTGCATTGCGATGAAGACTATCCTGTAGTTCTTGGAAAAAATGTAACAGTAGGACACAGTGCCATCATTCACAGTGCAAGGATCGATGATAATACATTAATAGGCATGGGTGCCATAATATTAAACGGTGCACATATTGGTAAAAATTGTATTATCGGTGCGGGAGCACTTGTTACCGGAGGGGCAGAGATTCCTGACGGTTCACTTGTTGTAGGCACTCCGGCAAAGGTGAAAAGAGCACTTACCGAACAGGAGATAGCTGAAATCACGGAAAATGCCGATGAGTACATAGAGGCATCAAAGGAATATAAGGCCGGACGTTTTAAACTGTATAAGGCATAAAACTATAAGGCGTAAAAATGAATAGTTAATTTATTAAGCTGTTTATAATAATTATTAATGCTGTGAAGATGTGCTTGTAGAATAAGTATCGTTTAAGATATATGTAAATATACAGACACATTTAGTTCACAGCATTTTCATATAGTGAGAAAAAGAAAGCTGATACAGATAAAATATCGTTAACCCGGCTTTAGAGGGAGGACACAGAATGAGAAAGATAAGATTAATTAATATATTGACTGTAACTATGCTTGCGGCAGTGATGGCAACAGGCTGCGGTGGTAAAAATAATAATGAAGCGACGGTAGAAACCTCTGAGGCAGAAACATCCGAGGTTGAAAGTGAAACAGCAGAGCCGGAGTCATCAGATGATACCAATGCTGTAGGAATGCCGAATCCTTTTATAGATTGTGATTCGATAGAGGATGCAGAAAAGGAAGCGGGCTTCACATTTGAAACACCGACATTTGACGACCTTGAAAACAAGAGTTATCAGGCTGTAAAAGGAGAAATGATACAGGTGTTCAATAAGGGTGAGGGAGCACCTAATGACGGAGGAATATTAGTCAGAAAGGCCTTGATCGAAGCATACAAGAATGAGGATAAAGCCACAGAAAAATCTTCATCGGATGCAGAGGAGGCTGAAAATACAGACGGCACTGAGATCGTAGACGTAAGCGGAGATTACAACGATTACGATGTATCAGAGACAATGGAAATCAATGGTATGACCGTTATTGCAAAGGGAGAGGCAGCAGACAGCTACAGCGTAGTCATCTGGAATGACGGAACGTATGCATATGCAATGGATATGACAGAGATAAGCATTCCGGCAGAGCTTATCGAGACATACGTTCCGATGATAAAATAAGCTTTTAAAACATTTGAAGTAAATAAATCCGGTTAATTTCGAGTTTATTTTAAAAGAAGACGTACCATCTCCTCGGCCGGATCTATGATCGGAAGTGCTGTGCGCTTTGAAAGAGCATCCTCCAAATACGGAAAATGCGTACAGCCAAGCACAAGGCCTTCACAGCCGCAGGCGGTATAATAATTGCAAAGCTCTTCAAGGTGATTGCGGTCTATTATTTCATCAGGAGTAAAGCCCTTTTCTATGTCAAAAACGACAGGCATTACACTTGAAGTCAGCATGGTAAGATCTGGATTGGCGTGCATCATAGCAAGTTCAATACCGCTTAAGGCCTGAGGATTGTATGCGATGACAGCAAGCTTTCTGTAGTTTGCCGCAAGACTTGCATGTGCATCCATAGGTGTTATTATTCTGAGTCCGAGCTCCTTTGAAAGATCGGGAAAACATACAGCACCTGAAAGAGAATTGCAGTAAATAAATGCTCTGTCACAGTCCTTTGATATGGCATCATTCAGCATTGTCTTAAGTATTTCATGTTTTTCCTCCAGAGGACTTACCTGAAACATATGCTGTTCATGAGGATCTTTTGAGACAGGATACATTAACGGAATAAGACCGTGTGCTTCAAGGCAGTCAGCGCCCATTTTTGTGTCGACTGGTGTTCCGGCAAATACGGCAATAGGCTTTGGGTTCATTGTATGATCTAGCTCCTTTCAATAAGCATTTTATTGGATGTTGCAAGTTATTATAAATATAGGTTAACTGAGATATATTAACAAGATATAATGATTATATGTAACAGATATTTTGTTAATAAGATAGGCATTACTTACTTGTTATTTAAATTCACATAACCTATAGATTTTTGTCTGGAGTTTAAGCTGTGATAATAGAGATAAATGATATAAATTTGCCGGAGCTGGATATATTTGCAAGACTCAGTGAAAATGAGCTCAGGCATTACTACGAGCCGAACGGGGGCCTGTTTATAGCAGAAAGTCCTAATGTTATTGAAAGAGCTTTAAATGCCGGCTGTATACCTGTTTCAATGCTTATTGATAAAGCAGATGCAGGCAATTCGGAGACGAAAAGAATTATTGATATTGTTGAAGCTAAGGGAGAAAAAGCAGCGGAGACCGACACAGGCGTTGAAGGCACAAAACAGAAAGATATCGGGACAATAAATATTTATTCAGCAGATAAAACCGTGCTTAAAGCACTTACCGGGTTTCCTATGACAAGGGGCATGCTGTGCGCATTCAGGAGGCCAATGCCTAAAACTGTGGAAGAGATATGTGCGAAGGCATCTCGAATAGCGGTACTTGAGGATGTGATGAACCCCACTAATATCGGAGCAATATTCAGATCCGCGGCGGCACTTGGTATGGATGCACTACTTCTAACCAAGGGCTGCAGTGATCCTTATTACAGAAGAGCCGCAAGAGTCAGCATGGGGACAGTCTTTCAGATACCGTGGACATATTTTGAGCATAATAAAACTGGGAATGGATCTATACAGAGCGATGGCAACTATATAAAAACACTCCGAGATATGGGCTTTTTTACAGTCGCAATGGCGCTTCGCAATGACACCTTGGATATAAATGATAAGCTACTCAAAGATAAAGAATGTATTGCTATTATCCTGGGCTCAGAAGGTCCCGGACTTAAGGAAGAAACTATAAATGCCTGCGACGCCACGGTGAAGATCCCTATGATGCACGGCGTCGATTCGCTTAATGTTGCAGCTGCAAGCGCAGTGGCATTTTGGGAGTTGAAAAAGTAATAATATAAAAGGTACAGCATGTAAAAACTTACTGAAACAGGTTTTGCCGGCTGTATCTTAATTTAAAGAATAATATTAACAAAAATAGTTTTAAACAATATAAGCGTAGTTATTTATGAGGCAATAAATTCATCTTCGACATGATCAAGCTCGTATAAAGTGTCCGGATCTATGTCGATGCAATTTGAGACATCCCTATTTCCGGCAATATCCCACGCTAAAGTATCATTAAGTATAGTGCATGTATTCATAAATATGTTTTTGTCACAGAGTGGCTTAAATACAGGTTTATTCAATAACGGTTTAACATCGTAGCATACAATTTTCCCGTCATCGAAATAAACATAAACCGTATAATCATTTGTAGGAATTACCTGAACTATATTGTGGAACATGGCAGTCTCCTTATCCTATACAAGAGGGTTTATTCTATTTAAAGGCAAGCCATCTTTTGATAATTCCCAGTTTTGCATTAGCTCATCTTGATGAATGACACACCAAGCTAGGATTAATTTGAGTTGGCGTGATGGCAAAGAGCCTTTTATGACCCTGGTGTTCAAAATATCTATTATTGCTTTATTTCCATTATATTCAGCATGAAAATGTGGTGGGTTATGATCTTCATAATACATAGTAACGCGAATTCCATAAAAGAGAGAAATCTCAGGCATTAGTGAGCCCCTTTCTTAGTTTTATATTGGTTAAGCAATAGTATTTGACATTAATTTCGGATAACATGTGTATTGATGTTATCTGCTAATATTTATACTTGATGTATCAAGATGATCGAGGATAGCATTAATGCATTCATCTATATTCTTGGATTTAATAGCATCAAGTATTCGCTGATGCGCATCGTGAGTGATTTCAGCATCTTCTTCATGACATAGAGACTTATAAAGTGTATCAGTTCGTATCTGATAAAGGAGCCTATCTATCTGTTCTTCAAGAGGATTATTACCAAGGCAAGTTAATTTATGGTGAAAATCTCTATCAGCAATAACCAACTCATCAAGGTCATTATTAGGATTCATTTTGTCAATGAGAAATTGAAGTTCGTCGTAATCATTTTCAGTATATTTATTAATATTGCATATAACTGAGCCAACTTCGAGAGTACGACGAAAATCTAAGAAGTTTTCATTGGTAGATCCGGAAATAAACCATAGGAAATTGAACATGTTTTCAGCAACATTGTCAGTAACAAATGTGCCACCACCCTGCCTGATTTCTACAACTCCATATACTTTCAGAACTTTCATGCCCTCGCGAATAGAAGAACGACCAACCCCAATAGCTTTTGATAGTTCATCTTCATTTGGAAGTTTATCTCCAATTTTGTATTCTCTCTTTCGAATTCTATCGCTGATGTAGTCAACTACTTCATCAGTTGTGGTTCTTCTTCCATTAGATCCAGTTCGAAAATTACCTATCAATTATTTCACTTCCTTTATAATATTGATTTTAAAGATCAAGACCATAATATATCAATATAGCTAACATGAGACATATCTTCTTAATGTGATTTAATAAGAATGACTTATTATATTAATAGCTTAAACGAAAATGACTTTAAAAACAATAATGATATTGAATAAGAAAACTTGTTTATAAAAATAAATCGCGAAGCTGTTGGGAATAATTAACAAAAACACAGAGGATATTTTGAGTAAAATTGGGGTATTTACATAACACTAATAAGGATTTATAACAATAACATGACAATACATCAGATGATATGATGTATACAGAAACCAAACTATGATAGTCTAAATATTTAACCAACATATAATATTGATAGTGAAATAATAATTCTGCCTTCTTTACACAAATTATTTTCAAACAGAATGTTCTATTTTACATAGTTCATGTGTGTGTGGGGGGGGCAGAAAAAAATTACAATAAAACATCAGATGATATGATGAATATACAGAGGGAGACTCTAATGAAATCAAAGCAAAACAAGATATTGATGCTTATGACAGTCGCACTATTTCTAGGATATCTGCCATGGTACAACTATTCGGCAGTTATGTCATATATTTCTGCAGAATTCATGCTTACTTCAATGCAAGAAAGCATGATAGTATCAATTTTCCAATTGGGCTATGTGGTGATTGTACTTGTTACCGGTTGGCTGGCTGACAAGGTTGGATCGAAACGAGTAGTTGCTGTAGCAACTTTATGTACAGCGGTTTTTTCAACATTATTCGTATTTATAGCTCACGATTTTAAGACAACTCTTATTATGAGACTTCTTACAGGATTGTCAGCGGGTGCTATATATGCGCCGGGAATGTCACTGCTTTCAAATTGGTTTCCCCCTTCGTCCAGAGGCAAAGCATTAGGAACATATACAGCCGGGATGGTTGTGTCCTATGCCGGTGGCTATTTTATAGCATCCCCGTTGGCAGCAGTATATGGTTGGAGATGCGGAATGCTTGCTACATCGGTACCAGTATTTGTTGCAGCAATTATTACTTTGATATTTATATCAGAAAGACCAGGAACTGTAAATGTACCGGAATTTGATGGAGTAAAAGGAAATGAGAGTGATCATGTAAACTTAAAAGCACCAGTTCTCATAACGGGTTCATACATGGGACATATGTGGGAATTATATGCATTTTGGGGATATATTGGGTCATTTCTAACTGTTGTATGCACTAGACATGGGTTGTCTCCGGCAACTGGAGGTTTCCTTGCAGCTATAACTATCCTTTGCGGAGCGCCTGCGGTTTCTATACTTGGGATAGTAGCCGATAAATTAGGAAAAGAAAAAGCAATAATAATAAGTGCTACAGCAAGCCTTGTACCTGAATTATTTTTTGGCTATATGATTGATGCGCCTATGGGATTGATACTGTTAGTTTCATTTTGGATTGGATTTTGGGTTATAGCAGATTCAGCTATATATAAGGCTGCATTAACGGAAATGGTTTCAGAGAAAAACAGAGGAACAATACTTGGACTACAATCAGCGGTAGGCTTTTCAATGACAGTGATAGCGCCACTTGTGTTTGGCGCAATGCTTTCAAAGATAAATGGAGGAGTGCCTACTGCGGAAGCTACAAACTGGGGCCCATGCTTTGCAATGCTTGGAATAGTAGCGGTTCTGTCACCAATATTCGCATATCTTACAAAGAGATTTACTGATAAATGAAACATTTATAAATGCGATTTTGCAGACGGTGTGCAGAGCAAAAGCTTTGAACAAAAGGAAGGCTATGCAGATGACCGAAGCAAAACGAAGAAATTTCACTAATCGAAGAACTGTAACAGATGAAGTGGTTGATTATATTGGAAACAAAATTCGATCAGATGTCTATCAAACAGGAGATAAACTTCCAAATGAAGATGAGCTGGCAAAAGAGATAGGAGTTGGTAGATCTTCTGTAAGAGAAGGCATGAAAGTTCTGAAGGTTTATGGAGTAGTAGAAATCAGGCAAGGCGGAGGAACCTATGTTTCAGATAGAGCAGGGGAACATATGTTTGATTTTTTATGGCTCATGTCTGGATCAACATATGAGAATTTTGTTGATTTTAGAAGGACTATAGAAATTGGAAATATTGCAGTTGTTTGCGGAAAACTTAATAAGACAGATATTAATGAAATGCAGAGACTTATAGATCTTATAGATTATAAGAATTCCCTCGATATCATAGTTCAGGCAGATAGAGATTTTCATAGAAAGCTTTCAGGGTTTGTGAATAATCCGGTACAGATGCAGATAGAAAAAATGATGTATCAGATACGTATGGATACACTTTATAAAACACTTTGTTTTGAAGAGGATGTGATAAAGACAAACAGAGAACATCAGAGAATATTAGATGCTATAAAGAATTCCGATTTGGATGAATGCATAAATGCAATAATGAATCATCTGGATTCAGCAAATATTAATATTAAAGAAAGAAGCAAATAAATAGGATAAGAATAAGGAGAGCATAATGAATAGTTACTTTAAGGATGAGCAAAACGCTTTGAAAGAAAGAGTCGCTAAGTTTGCAAAGGAGGTTCTTGAACCAAAAGCAGCTGAGATTGATAAAAATGGATTTGATATTGACCATTATAGGAAGGTCCAGGAGGCAGGTTTTGTTGGGGTTCCAATCAGCAAAGCTGATGGGGGAGAAGGCCTTGGCACCGTAGGTCGATGCATACTTCTTGAGGAAATCAGCCGTGTTTGTCCGTCGACAGCTCTTACATATCTTGTAGGCGGTATGGCACTTTATGGTTCATTAGCAAATGATGAGCTTAAGGAAAAATATTACTACCCATGGGTGAATGGAAAAATAATTGCATGTTTTGCGCTTACTGAGCCTGATGCAGGATCGGATGTTAGTGCTGTTAAAACAACAGCGGTAAAAGATGGAGATGAGTATGTAATAAACGGAGTTAAGAACCTGGCAACTAATGGTGCATGTGCAGATGTTGTAAATGTATACGCTATTACCGACCCAACAGTAAAGCTCTCCAGAGGACTCTCAATGATATGTGTGCCAAAAGGAACACCTGGGATGACGGCAAAGGTTACGAAAATGGCAACATTAAGAGGAGCTGAAGTAGCTGAGATAGAATTCAAGAATTGCAGAGTGCCTGTAACCAACCTCGTTGGGGAGGAAAATAAAGGATATAAATATGCTATGGGTGGAATAGCCGGCGGTCGAATCAATGCAGCAGCTTGTTCAATAGGAATAGGAGAACATGCTGTTGAGGCTGCAGCAGAGTATGCAAAAACAAGGGTGCAGTTCGGAAAAGCTATCATAGAAAATCAGGCTATTGCATTCAAACTTGCCGAAATGAAATCTCGCATAGAAGGTGCAAAAGCGCTGCTTTATAAAGCAGCAGACATGATAGATAAAAATGATCAGGATGCAGCAATATATGCATCAATGGCAAAAATGGAATCAACTGAAGCAGCACAGTTTTGTGCTGACAATGGACTCCAAATATTCGGAGGATTTGGATGTACAGAAGAATGTGTAGCGCAGCGCATATACAGAGATGCACATGCAGCACGAATATATGATGGAACCACAGATATACTTAAATTAGTAATTGGCAGAACCGTTTAATTAAGTTAGGAGATAAAAGCATATGAAAATACTTTTAGCTGCAACACTCGGAGTTGTGAATGATGAAAACTTTAAAAAACTAATTAACTATGTTCATGAAATAGCTCCGGATTGTGAAGTTGAGCGCCTTGGAGATGAAAGCCCTTTTCCATCTCCTGCAGAAGATGCTGAGTTTATTAAAGCTGCAAAGGGGGCCAATATTATTATTACACAGTATCAGGTTGTCAGTGAAACTGCATATGCTGCACTTACACCTGAACTAAAAGGCGTTGTTGCTTTTGGAATTGGATATAACAGTACAAATCCTGATGCGGCAACTCAGCATGGAGTAGTTGTATGCAATGTACCTAACTATTGTCTTGAAGAAGTTGCAGCCCATGTAGTTGCTCTTCTTATGGCAGAGCAGAGAAGAATAAAAAATCTTATTCGCTGGATTGATGAGGGAAAATGGAGTGGCGGATATAAATGCATAGCACCGGTAAAAAGATTATCAAGACAGGTAATAGGACTTTATGGATTCGGTAAGATAGCAAAAACAGTAGCAAAACTTGTTTCTGGATTTGGATGCAGAATTATAGCTTTTGATCCATGGGTCCCTCAGGAAAAAGCAGATGAACTTGGGGTTGAAATGGTAGATTTTGATACTCTTTTGAAAGAATCAGATTATATATCGCTCCATATGCCACTACTTCCTACAAATGAGGGCATTTTTAATAAAGAAGCATTTGAGAAAATGAAACCATCGGCGGTATTTATTAATACAGCTAGAGGCGGATTATGTGATCCAAATGCACTTTATGAAGCATTAAAAAATGGAGAAATCTTTGGAGCAGCTATTGATGCTTATATTAGTGAGCCACCTACAGGCATTGAAAAGGAGATAGTAAAACTTCCTAATGTTCTTTCAACACCTCATGTAGGTTATTACACAGATGATTCATTTGAGGATTTATTGAGACAAACAGCAGAGGCTGCTGTAGACATATTAAACGGCAAAGACCCGGGAACAACTATAAATAAGGAGATATGGAATAAGTAATCGCTTTTATTGAGATGGGTAATGCTTATGAACAGGCTTAAAAGTTTTTTTGACAATATTGAAAAGTATGTAGTATATGTTCTTTTCACTGCACTAATAATATTAATGTTTACGCAGGTGGTAGCGAGATACTTATTCTCAGTTGCGTGGGGATGGATGGAGACTATAACAAGGTTGCTGTTCGTTTATATAACATTTGCAGGAATGAGTTGGGCTTGTAAAAGTGGAGAACACCTCAGGGTGAGTGCTCTTGCAGAGTTTGCGCCGGGAAAGAATACTAAAACGATTTTGTTTCTTATAGGTGACTTTCTTTTGACACTTGTATGTATTTATATGGGATATCTTATAGCAGGCATGACTTTGACAGTTTATCAGTCCGGACAAGTGTATACATCTGCGGCATGGCTGCCAAAATGGGTATTATATTTCCCGGGAGCAATAGGATTATGGGGAATGTCTATACGAACAATTCAATATGGAATAATTCTAGGAGTTAAAAAGCTTATTAATGGGGAAGGGAGGTAATAAATAATGGTTGGGTTACTTTTTGGTTCATTATTCATATGCTTATTTCTTACAGTACCAATAGCTATCAGCCTTGCAATTTCAACACTTGTTGTGATTGTGAATGGACATCCAAACATGCTAAACATGTTGGCTCAGGCGATGGTCACATCAGTGGACAACTATGCACTTATGGCTATTCCATTCTTTATGCTTCTTGGAATCATAATGGAGAAGGCTGGAATTGCGAGAAGTCTTATTGATCTCGCAGATGCGTTTGTTGGATCCAAACCAGGCGGACTTGGAACTGCAGCAATAGTTGCATGTATGTTTTTTGCGGCGATATCCGGATCGGGACCGGCCTGTGTAGCAGCTATTGGAACTATTATATGTCCATCTATGAAAAAACAGGGTTATGATGCGGATTACTGTGGAGCCTTAGTAGCAGCAGGGTCAACTATCGGGCCGGTAATTCCACCGAGTATTCCATTGATAGTCTATGGCGCAACTATAGGAGTATCCGTTACCGGATTATTTGCATCAGGTGTTATACCTGGAATTCTTATGGGATTAGTCCTTATTCTTTATAACAAGTTTGTGTCTAAGAAACGTGGATATCGAGGAACAGATGCAGAAAATGTTAATAAGCTTAAAGTACTTAAAGGATCAATATGGGCAATTCTTATGCCAGTTATAGTTCTGGGAGGAATATATGCCGGGTTCTTTACTCCAACAGAGGCAGCTGTTGTAGGCGTAGTTTATTCGATAGCAGTAGGCGTATTCGTTTACAGAGAGCTTACATTTAAGAAATTTTTAGATTCTCTTCTTGAAGCCGCAATATTATCAGCAACTGTAATGATCGTAATGGGTGGCGCTTCGACATTTGGAAGGATTCTAACACTTGAAAAAGTGCCGACTCTTCTTACAAATCTGCTTTATGGAGTATCAAGTAATCCTATCATAATTATGCTTATGATAAACTTTATTCTCCTTATAGCAGGAATGTTTATAGATACAACGTCAAACATCATTTTGTTTGCTCCGTTGTTCTGTCCGATAGTTTCAGCACTTGGATACAATCTTATATATTTTGGACTTGTTATGTGTGTAAACCTTTGTATCGGATTCCTGACTCCTCCGCTTGGAGTAAATCTGTTCGTAGGACAGAAAGTATCCGGAGGAACTTTTGAAGGCGTTGTTAAGGAAGTGCTACCAATGATACTTTTGCTGACATTGTTATTAGTAGTAGTAATAGCATTCCCACAACTCACATTGTTCCTACCAAAACTTATGGGACTCATTTAATTTACAAGCATCAGTGCTTTTGAAAAATAAATATGTTATCTCGAAAGCACTGATTATTTAAATACTTTCTAAATAACCGGAGGTAAATATTTTGAAAGAAATAAGATGGCATGGCAGAGGAGGCAATGGAGGATTTACAGCAGCAAGATTGCTGGGATATGCAGCGGCTCTTCACTGTGGAAAATATGCACAAGCTTTTCCTTCATTTGGACCTGAGAGAAGAGGAGCACCTGTGCTTGGCTTTACTCGTATAGATGATAATCCTATTTCAGATCACAGTCAGATTGAACACTGTGATTGCGTAATAGTTCTTGATGAAACATTACTCGATGCTGTAGATGTTACAGCCGGTCTTAAAGATGACGGAATACTGCTTATAAACTCAGAGTTTTCACCTGAACACTTTACGAATAGAAAAGGTTTTGACAGAGTAAATAAACTTATTACTATTGACGCAACAGCTATAGCATTGAAGGAACTTGGAGCAAACATAGTAAATACAATAATGCTAGGTGCAGCAGTCGGTGCATCCGAATTTGTTTCTATAGAAGCGGTTGAGGCTGCGATAAATGAATCAATGTCAAAGGCACTTAGAGAAAAAAATATCAGAGCAGCAAGAATAGCCTATGACACAGTTAGAGGAGGATGCTAAAAAAATGAAACCACAGCGTGATTTTGATTTTATACCGCCTAGAAATAAGGATGAAATTCCTTTTGGTTCAGGCTTTGCGGCAGGCCATCTTACAACAGTCAATTCAGGATATAGAACATTTGCACCGGTGATTGATTATGATAAATGTATTTATTGTCTTATGTGTTTTGTATATTGTCCTGATGGCGCTATATGCAAAGATGAAATCAATCTGACAATAGACATGGATTCATGTAAGGGCTGCGGCATATGCGCTCATGAATGTCCTAAAAAGGCAATAACAATGGTAAAGGAGGACAAATAATATGGGCACAAAAGCATTTTTATCTGCAAATGAAGCAGCTGCCAACGGCGTAAGGCTTGCGAATCCGGATGTTATAGCGGCATATCCTATAACACCGCAGACAACGCTTGTTGAGAAACTCGCAGATTTTTGCGCAAATGACGAGCTTGCATCTACATATATGATGGTGGAATCTGAACATTCTGCTATGGCGGCAGCACTTGGAGCTTCAATGATGGGAGTAAGAACATTTACGGCATCATCTTCACAGGGACTTTTGTATATGTGTGAGATGCTTCACTATACTTCCGGTGCACGCCATCCTGTAGTTATGGCTGATGCTAATCGTTCAACAGCAACACCGTGGAATATATATGGTGATCATAGAGATGCTATGGCTATGCGTGATGCCGGATTTATTCAGCTTTATGTAGAAAGTGGCCAGGAGGCACTTGACACAATGCTTCAGGCATACAAACTTGCAGAGTCGCCGGAAGTAATGATCCCGGTAATGGTAAATTTGGATGGATTTACATTGACACATACATATGAGAATGTGGATATTCCAGATCAGGCAGAAGTTGATAGTTTTCTGCCACCATTTAAAACGACGAATAAGATGGATATAAGTGATCCTAAAAGTCTTTGTGCAACTATTGGTCCTGCATTCCATACAGAGGGTCGTATGCAGCAGTGCGAGGCGTTTGAAGCGGCAAAGAAGAGAATTGTAGAAATTGATGAGGAGTTTGCAGATAAATTCGGCAGAGCTTATGGAGGGCTATATGAAGAATTTATGTGTGAAGATGCAGATTATGTAATAGTTGCTCTTGGAAGTGTTGCAGGAACAGTAAGATCTGTGGTTAAAAAACTTAGAGCAGAAGGAGAAAAAGTTGGACTCATAAAGCTTAGAAGCTTCCGTCCATTCCCTAAGGAGTTTTTCGCTTCTCTTGCAGGGCGTTTCAAGGCACTTGGTGTAATTGATAAGAGTGTATCATTTGGCTATGAGGGTACAGTATATAGTGAAGTAAAGGCAGCACTGTACGGAGGAAAGGTGCATTCAACAAAGACAGCTGATTTTATATGCGGACTTGGAGGAAGAGATATCGCAGATAAAGATGTTGTTGATATGTACAGCATCCTTAAGAATCTTGCATTTGGCAAGGAGGAAAAAGAAGTTCAGTTTATCGGAAGGAAGTGGGACTGATGGCTATAAATTTCAAAAATCTCCCTGATGAAGAATTAGTATATGGACACAAGGCGTGTGGTGGCTGCGGAGCGTTTTTGACAGGTCGCCTTGCAATGAAAGTTCTTGGCGAAAAAACATTTATGGCAGTTCCTGCATGTTGTTTTGCAGCAAGTACATCAGTTTATCCGGATTGTGCGATTTACGTAAATAATGCAGTTACTGCATTTGCAGCAACCGCATCGACACTTTCCGGAATGAGAGCCGCTGGACATAAACTTGGGCTTGATGATTATACATATGTAGGAATAGCCGGCGATGGAGGAACTCTTGATATAGGACTCCAGGCACTTTCCGGAGCGGCAGAGAGAAATGAGGATATAATATACATTTGTTATGATAATGAAGCATATATGAATACCGGAGTACAAAGATCTGGTGCGACACCTTATGGAGCGTCTACAACAACTACACCTGCAGGGACAGTGTCAAAAGGCTGTACAAATCATTTTAAAAAATCTCTTTTTGAAATAATGGCAGCCCATAGGATTCCTTATGTTGCGACGGCAAGTGTTTCTTATCCAAAGGATTTAATGGAAAAAGTTGAAAAAGCAAAGTCTATGAAAGGCTGCAAAGTTCTTCATGTAATGGCACCTTGCCCTACAGGTTGGGGTTATGCTGCAGAAAAGACTATTGAAATAGGACGTATGGCTGTTGAGACAGGACTTTGGTATCTGGCAGAATATGAAAATGGTGAATATAAGCTTAATTATGAACCAAAACAGTTTAAGCCTGTTGATGAGTATCTGAAAGCTCAGAAGCGTTTTAAACATCTTAAAGAAGATGATTACAAACTTATAGAATCGTTTAGAGATGCAGAATGGGATAGACTTCATAGACTTGTAAATATGTAAATAATAATTCCATAATAAAGGAGGAACAGCATGAAAAGGAACTCTATAATCGCAGCAGCATTAGCAGGTACAATGTTATTCTCACTTGTTGCCTGTGCACCGAAAGCTCCGGCAACAGGAAATACTTCTTCAGCAGCTGAGTCAACAGAAGAAGCAGATGAAGAAGCAAGTGAAACAAAAGAGGCTTCAGTTGCTTCGGACGATTCATCTGAGGCAGATGGGAAGAAATATGGTCCTGCAACATCCACTGATCAGATTATATGGAAGATTGCACATAACTCTGCAGAAGATGTTGTTTTCCATCAGGAACTTCTCAAAGTTGCTGAACGTGTATCTGATGCAACAAATGGAAACTGGACTATAGAGATTTATCCTAATTCACAGTTGGGGTCAAATACTGAAGTTTTAGAGGGAATGACATTTGGAACTATTGACGGAACGGTTCCTAATGTTGCTCAGCTTTCAGCATATTCAAGTTCAGTAGATGTGCTTCAGCTTCCGTACCTTATATATGATCCTGAGAATTTTGAAGGGGCGCTTAAGGTATATAATTCAGATGTTTTAAAGCCAATTTATGACGAACTTGAAGAAAGTGGATTTATATGGGAAGCTTCATGGTTCTAGGGAAATCGTGAACTTACAACAACAAAAACACCAGTGCATACACCTGCAGATATGAAGGGCCTTAAAATCAGAACAATGGAAAATGAGTATCATATGGCTCATTTTAATGCTTTAGGTGCAAATGCTATACCAATGGCATTCTCAGAAGTTTTTACAGCACTTCAGCAGGGTGCGATTGATGGACAGGAAAATCCATACATTAATATTTATACTCAGGGAATGCATGAAGTTCAGGGATATGTTATTGAGACAGCACATATTTTCGATATAATTCCGCTGCTTATTTCTAAAGCATCATATGATGCACTTCCTGATGACTACAGAGAAATATTCGATGAGATTTGTAAAGATTCTGTTCCTGAAGAATGGGAAGCCGGAAAAGAAGCAAATGAAATGTATAAGCAGAAAATCATAGAGAATGGTCATTGTCAGGTAATTGAGCTTACAACTGAGGAAAGACAGGCATTCAGAGATGCTGCACAGCCAGTTTATGATTCTTATATTAATGCACATGGATCAGAACTTTTAGATGCGATAGAAGAAGCACAAAAGTAAATATTTATATTGGTGCCCTAATTTGACTAATAAAAGTAATTGGTACTATCTTCTAGCTTCAGCGGCCTCAGTTTTTGAGGTCGCTGATTGCCTTAATAATATATGATCATATGGAATTCAATATTTATTATGAAGAAATATGTGAAAGCTTACAGCCTATAGTTAATGAGCTTTTAGAATACGAATTTCCTGAAAGACTAAGATATTCAATGGTATTTAACGGGAGAGAAGAAAAAATATATATTGATGCGTTCGATGAAAGTCGTGCGCAGTATGATGCTGCATATATTTTAAACAATATTGCGAATATACCTGGAGTTTTAAAAATATTTATCATACATAAAGATTTGTATTATCCTGGTTTTGAATTTTTATATGGTGCTGCTTTAAATGGGAAAATCATTATATCTGATAATCGTATATATAATAATGAAAATTTCAAAAAAGAATTGTTACATGAAATCGGTCATGCATTGGGACTTAAGCATTGTAATAGACAATGTGTAATGAAACCAGAAACTTCTCGCAAAAGCATAAATAATAAATCTTGTGATTTTTGCTTCCTTTGCAGAAAAAAAATAGAAAAAATAAAAAAATCCTATTGACTTTATAATTGTGATATTGTATCATAATGAACGTCGCTTGAGGCGATACAATAAAAAGCGCGTTTAGCTCAGTTGGTAGAGCACCTGACTCTTAATCAGGTTGTCCAGGGTTCGAACCCCTGAACGCGCATCACGAAAGTCTGTGTTGATGTAAGATCGGCATGGGCTTTTATTTTTATCTCAATGCATTCTTTTGTCAAAATTAATCAATAATTCACAAACTAAAAAATAATTGTGATAAAATGTATTTGTACTTTAGGCAAAATTTTAAATATAACAGCGGAGGCTATTGATGGCTGATTACAGAGGAATAGATATAAAGGAATATGCCGAAAACGGTCTTGCCGATGTTGCAGGGCTTCTCAGCAGAAGAGAATACGGTCTCAGCATTGTCAGAGCGAGACAGATAGAGGAAAGGCTTATCAGGAGCTATGCGTTAGAACGCGGCATAGAATATACAACACTTGCTGATACCATAGAGCAGCTCTATGCAGGCGGCTTTATTAATATGGCATCAAGAGATGCATATCATACTATCCGTCTTTACGGCAATAAAATAGTTCATGAGTCTGCAGAGAATGAAGAAGATGCGCAGAGTGCTTATTATCTTCTTAAAAATGAAATACAGACGTATCTTTCACGTAAAGATGTCAGCGTTGACAGAACTCCGATAAGAGTGGATAGAAATACCAGAGGACCTGTTCAGGAGGATAGGTATTCTTCAGAAAGCAGAAGCGATGGAGATGAACGAAGAGACTGGGGTCTTGAAGATATGCCTCGCAGAAATCCTGAGGGTTCACAGAGAAGAGCTGACAGAGACAGAAACGACAGATCAGACAGAGACTCGTATAACAGAGAAAGAGATCGCCGTAATCGTGACGGACGCAGACGTGAGCGCGATTACAATGCCGAAGAGGAAAGAGGCGGTATAAATATTTATGACATTCTCAGGATAATCATACCTGTAGTAGTTGTTATATTGATAGTTATCATTATAAGAAGCCTGCTTCCGTCAAAGCCTACAGTACCTGAGACCTCCAGTCAGCCGGTTGTTACAGTAGAACAGACAGAGCCTGAGACTGAGGAGACAGAGACAGAGCCTGAAACTACAGAGCCTGAGACTGAGGCACCGGTAGTTAATTATAAGATCATAGATGATGGTACCAATATTCGTTATGCTGATAATCAGGACAGAATATATACACAGCTTGCGGCAGGTACAGTTATAGGAGCAGTAACACCTATTGACGGATCTGATTTTGTACAGTTCACATTGGACGGAGTAAGCGTTGTAGTAAGAAAAGATCTTATAACCAAGGCTGAGTAAAAAACATAATAAAACAAAGCTAAGAATATACTTAAACATAAAGCTTAGATAATATGACCGTATACGGGCATACATGATGAGCAAAGTTTTTATTGGTTGAATTCCGGTAAAAGAATTGCATCTCATGGAAATGCTCATATGCGGTCGTTTTTTGTGTAAATTATTATCCGGAGAATTATAAACATTGACATTTCAGACAATTAATCAGATAATCGGTATATACCGGAAAAGGAGGTGTATATATGGCAAGACCGCCAAGATGCAGAAGGATATGCAGTATGCCAAAGGCGGACAGATTTTGTCCGGCCGGAAGTGCAGATACTGAGCCGATCCTTTTGACATTGGATGAATACGAGGTTATCAGACTGGTGGATCTCGAGCAACAGACGCATGAGCAATGCGCCGAACAGATGGATATTTCCAGATCGACGGTGCAGGAGATTTATGAAAGTGCGAGATGCAAGGTGGCTGCCTGCCTGGTTTATGGGAAACCGCTTCATATCACCGGCGGAAACTACCGTATATGCGGAGGGCAGGAAAATGATCTCTGCGGGCGCTGCTGCAAAGAACCGGCATTAAGGACAAAGAAATTTAACAGTAATCAAAAAGGAGAAAACATTATGAGAATTGCAGTTACATACGAAAACGGTCAGATATTTCAGCATTTCGGACATACAGAGCAGTTTAAGCTCTATGAAGTAGAAGACGGAAAGATAACAGGTTCTGAGGTTGTTGATACAAACGGAAGTGGGCATGGTGCTCTGGCCGGATTTTTGATGCAGCACGGCGTAAACACACTCATTTGCGGCGGAATAGGCGGAGGTGCACAGGCGGCACTGGCAGAAGCCGGAATTAAGCTTTACGGCGGTGTAAGCGGTGATGCAGATGCAGCAGTAAATGCGCTTCTTTCAGATAATCTTGGTTATGATCCTAATGTACACTGCAGTCACCATGATCATGAGCATGGAGAAGGCGGACACACCTGCGGAAATCACGGCTGCGGAAGTCACAGCTGTCATTGATGGAGAGAGAAAATAACCAAAAACATAAAAGAACAATTATTAAAGATATATAAAGAAAATATGACAGGCTCTTGATGATTGATAATAATCAATGTGCATAATTTAAAAATACAATAACAAAAAGGCTTTGTGCAGCTTTACAAATCCATGATAGAGTGTTAAGATTTTGACATGTTAGTTAAAAAAATAACATGAATGTCACTTTTTTAACCATTATTTTTATACATATCAAGGGCCGTATAAGGGGAAACGGCTGAATACCATGGAGGATGAAATGACAAGCAAACACTATGAAACTGTAGACAGTCTTGATACCCTTAAGGAAGCCATAAAACGTACAAGAGCGGCACAGGAAGTCTATGCAACTTATACTCAGGAGCAGGTGGATAAAATATTCCTTGCAGCAGCTACTGCAGCTAATGTGAATAAGATACCTCTCGCAAAGCAGGCTGTCGAAGAGACAGGCATGGGTAGAGTTGAAGATAAGGTTATAAAGAATGCCTTCGCTGCAGAATACATTTACAATGCATACAGAGATACAAAGACCTGTGGCATAATTGAAGAAAATAAAGAATACGGTTATTCAAGAGTAGCTGAGCCTGTCGGACTTGTAAGTGCTATCATACCTACAACCAATCCTACATCAACAGCTATTTTTAAATGCCTTCTTGCGTTAAAGACCAGAAATGCTCTTATCATCAGCCCGCATTTCAGAGCTAAGCACGCTACAATAGAGGCTGCTAAGATCGTTCTTGAGGCAGCTGTAGCAGCAGGAGCACCTGAAAATATCATCGGCTGGATAGACGAGCCTACATATGAGCTTGCACAGCACCTCATGGAGGACTCAGACCTCATCCTTGCAACAGGCGGACCTAACATGGTTAAGGCTGCATATTCATCAGGAACACCTGCCATCGGTGTCGGAGCCGGTAACGTTCCTGCAGTTATTGATGATACAGCTGATATTCAGCTTGCAGTAAGCTCTATCATTCATTCAAAGACATTTGATAACGGAGTTATCTGTGCATCAGAGCAGTCAGTTATAGTTGTTGACAGCATCTATAAGGCTGTTAAGAATGAATTCATAAAGAGAGGCTGCTACTTCCTTAAGGCTGATGAGGCTGAGAAGGTTGGCCGTACAGTTATTAAGGAAAATGGATCAGTAAGCGCAGAGGTTGTCGGAAAGTCTGCACATTATATCGCTGAGCTTGCAGGCGTTAAGGTACCTGAGGATACAAAGATACTTATAGGTGAGGTTACAAAGACAGAAGCTGTAGAGCCGTTTGCACACGAGAAGCTTTCACCGGTACTCGCAATGTATCATGCAGCAAACTTTGACGAGGCTGTAGATAAGGCAGAGACTCTTGTATTTATAGGCGGCAAGGGACATACATCAAGCATTTATCTTGATGAGAAGAAGTGCCCTGATAAGATAGCTCAGTTCGAAAGCAAGATGAAGACTTGCCGTATCGTAGTTAACACTCCTTCTGCACACGGCGGACTCGGAGACCTTTATAATTTCATGCTTGCACCATCTCTTACTCTTGGCTGCGGTTCATGGGGCGGCAATGCTGTCAGTGAAAACATCGGAGTTAAGCATCTTCTGAATATTAAAACAGTTGCAGAGAGGAGAGAGAACATGCTTTGGTTCAGAGCACCTGAGAAGGTATATTTTAAGAGAGGCTGCCTTCCGGTTGCACTTGAAGAGCTTAAGACAGAGTACAACAAAAAGAAGGTATTTATTGTAACAGGACGTCATACATTTACAAGCGGCGGACTTAAGCCGATAACAGATAAGCTTGATGCTATGGGAATTGATCACAAGGCGTTCTTCGGAGTTCTTCCTGATCCTACGATCGAATGTGCAAGAGAAGGTGCTGAGCAGATGAGAGCATTCCAGCCTGACTGCATTATAGCAGTAGGAGGCGGTTCTGCAATGGACGCTGCAAAGATCATGTGGGTACTCTATGAGCATCCGGAAGCTGATTTCGCAGATATGGCTATGCGTTTCTGTGACATCAGAAAGCGTATCTATAAGTTCCCTAAGATGGGTGAGAAGGCTATGTTCGTAGCTGTTCCTACATCTGCAGGTACAGGATCAGAGGTTACACCGTTTGCTGTTATCACTGACGAGAAGAACGGAATCAAGTATCCGCTTGCTGATTATGAGCTTATGCCTAATATGGCTATCGTTGATGCTGATCTTCATGTAACTGCACCTAAGGGCCTTACAGCTGCATCAGGAATCGACGCAGCATCACACGCTCTTGAGGCATATGCATCTATGATGGCTACAGATTATACAGACAGCCTTGCTATCGGAGCCCTTAAGACTATATTCAAGTATCTTCCAAAGGCTTACGAGAACGGAGACGATCTTGAAGCACGTGAGAAGATGGCTAATGCTGCAACTATGGCCGGTATGGCATTTGCAAATGCATTCCTCGGAGTTTGTCATTCAATGGCACACAAGCTTGGAGCATACCACCATATAGCACATGGTGTTGCAAACGCACTTATGCTTGATGAGGTTATAAGATTTAACTCTTCTGAGGCACCTACAAGAATGGGAACATTCTCACAGTACGATCACCCGCATACAAAGGAGCGTTATGCTGAGATAGCTGATGCACTCGGACTTGGCGGAAGAACAGCAGATGACAAGGTAGAGAAGCTTATAGCTGCCCTTGATGAATTAAAGGCAACAGTTGGTATTAAGCCTACAATAAAGGACTATGTGCCGGAAGAGGCTGAATTCCTCGCTACACTTGATGATATGAGCTTAAATGCATTCGATGATCAGTGTACAGGAGCTAACCCTCGTTATCCGATGATAAGCGAGATAAAGGATATGTATCTCAGAGCTTATTACGGAAATGATTCAAAGAAGTAATTTGAATTAAATACAAAGCTGGTTTCATGATGAAAATAAATATCATGTGAGATTCAGACGGCTTTTAAATGACTAAGCCCCCTTACGCCTGCAGTGAAAAATAGACTGTCACTGCAGGCGTTACTTTGTTCCAAACATGATTATCTGAGGCGAAGCCGCAGACATAACAAAAAAGATACAAAGTGAAGGAACAGATCAAGTTCGCTTGAATTTGTTCATGACAAAGTAAATAAATAATATTTGCCATGAGGTATATAATTTTTATAGATAATGCATCTTGTGGTAAATATGAAAAAACAGCGCTGGTATTATCAAGCTGTAGTGCTCTTTTAAAGATATACAAAAATTTCTCATTTTATTTGAGGTTTACATAGTTTTTATATCCTTGACGAAAAGTTCAATCAGTCATATCATAAAAGCACTTGATAAGAGTTCAATAATCTCTTAATCATAAGCCGCTTAATAAGCGGATCTAAGTTTTAAATTGGGAATTTCTCCCGGATTTCAGAGTTTTTATTTATTAAGAGTGTTTGTATAGCCCGGTTCATTTGGGTTATGTTTTGACAGACATTATTCGCACATCTATTTATTTATGTACTGCATTTATATGTGCGGTTACAGATCTTGCATGGAGACGTATATTTAATAATGTCCTTATATTTGGGACTTTATCTATATTTCTTTTGCATATATTTTCATTTCCGTCAGCAGACAGAGATTCTTTGTACTGCATGATATTTTTTCTGGTTATTTTATTTATATTTTTCACAAAACATCTTATCGGAGGCGGTGATTTTAAGCTTTATGCATTTACCGTATTTGCAATGCCCGGAAGGACAGGACTTATGATCTTGTTCTTTTCATTGGTGATAGCAGCAGCATGGGGTCTTTTTAAGCTTATAGGCGGATCGCTTGCCGGAAGGGATATTACAGTCATATTAAAGGATGGTGTACCTATGGCAATATTCGTATTTACTGCAGCATTGGTCATATTAATAAACGAGAGGAGCAGAACATGGATAGGATAATGGCAGTAGTTACAAAAGAGGCAAAGTATTCGGAACGCTTTTGCGACTATGTTAACAGATCTGATAAGCTGTCAATTTTAGCGGTACCGTTTGAAAATATGGAAAGTTGCTTTGAATACAGTAAAAAGCACGGCATCGAGCTGCTTATATCGGATGCAAGCCTTTCCTCAACCTGTAAATACGGAGAAGAGCACTGCACTGCCGGAGATATAGATGCAGTAAAAAGGATTTTCTTAGCTGACTCAATTCATGCGGGAAGCGTAGTTTCAGATGATGGTTTTGCAGCTTTTTCAGGTGGAAGCATAGTTTTAAATAAATATCAATCCACAGAAAGCCTTATGTCTCAGGTGATTGAACGAGCAGGCTGCGATGATCTGGTGCGAACTCATGTGAATACAGCCGGGCATGCGTCTGTTATAGGAATTTACAGCCCGATCATGAGATGCGGAAAAACATCATTTGCTTTAACGATGTGCCGCGATTTAAGCCGGAGAAGCAGAGTGCTTTATATAAATCTGGAAGAATTTCCGCCTGTGCTTAAACTTCTTAAAGCAGAAAAACCGGAAGGCGGAGGATTATCTGAAGCAGTTTACAAATTGAAGCAGGGAAGACTTGATGAAAGCAGCATAAGAGCACTCATAAGCAGTTCTTCAGGAATAGATTGGATCGCACCGGTAACAGATCCGGAGGACAATAGCTCAATAAGCGGAGATGATTATGCAGAGCTTATTACAGAGATCTTAAAAAACACAGATTACGATTATCTGATACTTGATATGAACAGATTTTCAGGACAGGCGGACGCATTGATAGAGCTTTGCGGGGTGGTCTATATGCCCTGCGGAGAAGATGCAATATCACTTATGAAAAAAGAAAGCTTTATCGAGTATATACAAAATGAAAAGAACGAGAAGTGGAAGTCAAAATTGAAGTGGATAAAGCTTCCTGAGCCTGCTGCATATTCAGCAGGAGTAACGTACCTTGATTCATTGCTTTACGGAGATATGGGAGATTTAGTTAGAGATATAAACAGAAGATGAATAATAATGATATTTTCAGAGCTCTCAGAGAACGGATAATAGAAGGATCCGGAGATGATGAGTTTCTGGGCGACAAAGAGCTTTCAGCAGAAATAGACAGAGTTCTTTCTATATCGGAAGAAAGCAAGCACATGGCGCTTTCAGATAAGCTTGCAATGAAAAACAGACTTTATAACAGCTTAAAGAGACTTGATGTATTGCAGGAGCTGATAGATGACCGATCTGTCACGGAAATTATGATTAACAGCCACAAGGAGATATTTGTAGAACGCAGCAATCATATGGAACGCTGGCAACAGGATATAGAAAGTGAAGAAAAGCTTGAGGACATAATACAACAGATAGTAAGCCGCATAAACAGGAGAGTTAATACCTCATCGCCTATAGCAGACGCGAGACTGCCAGATGGCTCAAGAGTTCATATAGTTCTGCCTCCTATAGCACTTAAAGGTCCGACTATAACGATAAGAAAATTCCCCGAACCTATAGAGATGGAAAAAATGCTGCGTTTAAGGACTATAAGTCAGGAGGCAGCGGAGTTTATGAAAAAGATGGTCTGTGCCGGGTATAACATTTTCATATCAGGCGGCACCAGCTCCGGCAAATCGACTTTTCTGAATGCGTTGAGCGGATATATTCCGGCAGATGAAAGAGTCATAACCATAGAAGATTCAGCGGAGCTTCAGATAAGACATATTCCAAATCTTGTGAGACTTGAGACAAGAGACAAAAATTCAGAAGGTCAGGGTGAAATAACAATGACAATGCTTATTAAGGCATCACTGAGAATGAGACCTGACAGAATAATAATAGGTGAGGTCAGAGGTGCAGAGGCATTTGACATGCTGAGTGCCATGAATACCGGACATGACGGCTCTTTGTCAACAGGGCATGCCAATTCCACAGCAGATATGCTGACGAGACTTGAATCAATGATATTGATGGCTGCAGAGCTGCCGCTTTCAGCTATAAAAAATCAGATTGCGGCAGGCTTAGACATAATGGTGCATCTTACCAGACTTCCTAATAAAAGCAGAAGAGTCACGGAAATATCAGAGATAGACGGAGTAATTGACGGTGAAATCAGACTTAACAAAATATTTGAATATGATGCGGCTACAGACAGGCTTAAAAGATGCGGAGAGCTCATTCATAAAGAAAAGCTTGTCCTTTCATCGAGATGATGGTCTGCCTGAAAATTATGGAGAGTATGCGCTGACAAAGGAAGATAAACTTAAATATGGTCTAATTGGAGCAGTGATCTGTGCAGCAATAGCCTATGCATTTTACAGAAGCATTACTGTCTTTATATTACTGCTTCCGGTGGGGATATTGGTTTATCCGAAATCTAAGATTACAGAGCTTAAAAGTAGGCGTCAAAGCAGGCTTGCCGAAGAATTTACCGAAGGAATGCTGTCGGTCGGAAGCTTTTTAGGGGCTGGTTTATCATTGGAAAACGCATTTATAAGTGCATACAGAGAACAGTGCAGAATAAACGGAAAAGATGCACTTATGTCCAGGGAATTCGAGAATTTCATAAAGAATATAAGGTTGAATAAGCCTATAGAAGCAATACTGAAGGAGTTTGCCGAACGAAGCATGGTGGATGACATAAAAAGCTTTTCAGAGGTTTTCATAATAGCAAAGCGAAAAAGTGGAAGGATGAAAGAAATAATCGAGAATACAGCGAGTATCATTCGTGATAAAAGGGCTGTTAATGAGGAAATACTTAACATGACAGCCTCAAGAAGATATGAACAAAACATTATGAATATCCTGCCCTTTGTGATCATCATATATATTGACCTGACTTCAGATGGCTTTATAGACATCATGTACGGATGTTTCGCAGGAAGAGTGATCATGACCGTAAGTCTCATTCTTACCGGCGTTTCATATATGCTTTCTCAAAAGATACTTGATATTAAGGTATAGAGCATATGGGAAAGCTTAAAAAAATCATGTCAGGCAGGGGCAAAATACTTTCCGAACAGAAATCTCTAAGCAGCAAGGTCAGAAAAGAACAATTGCTGTGCATTGCAGCAGCGCTGCTGCTGGCAGCTTTCAGTACGATCAGCAATGATCAGAATATCTTTAAAGATAAAGAGAACACAATTGAAAGAGGTGCTCCCGGTGATGCTGATAAAAGTTATGAGCTGAGTGTCGGAGGAATATCAGCTTCAGATGAAAATTTCAGCATAAAGGTCTCCAGCAGGGAGTACACGGCGGATGAGGCTGCCGAACGCTTTGAAAGTCTTATGGAAGAGATTGCAGTGCACATTGTCGGCAAAAACCAAGGATTGGACAGAATAGTCACTGACATGGTGCTTCCAAAGCGCGTTGAAGGATACGGCGGTATTACTCTCAGTTGGTCTTCAGAGAACAAAGAGCTTATAGATTCTGACGGAACAGTCAATAATATCGGACTTGATAAGCCGGAAAATGTCATTCTCTATGTTCGTCTGAGATCAGGAAAGTATTCGGAAGAATTTGCCCTGCCTGTCACGATATTTCCGGCAGAAGCTGATAATGTCGAAAAATTGAAAGCAAAACTGCAGGATATGATAAGAGCCGCAGATGAAAATGGAATAACAGAAGACATGCTGGTTTTGCCTGACAGCATAGATGGGCATGAAATCAGCTACAAAAGCAAAAAGAACAGAGGCTGGGTGAACATTATAGCCGCAGGAATCGTGGCATCAGTACTTATCGGGCTAAGACCCGAACAAGAAAAACGCAGGAAAGAAAAAGAACGAGAGACAGAGCTTTTATTAGGATACTCGGAGGTGGTATCTAAGCTTATGGTTTACATGGGAGCCGGACTTGCTGTGCGAAATGCGTGGATAATAATTGCGGAAATATATAATGATGAGCTGAAAGCAGGAAAAACTGAGAAAAAAGCTGTCTATGATGAAATGCTAAGGACAGCTGTCGAGCTAAAGAATGGAGTTCCGGAAACGAAGGCATATGCCGGTTTTGCAAAAAGATGTCCGCAGAAATGCTATATAAAGCTGATGTCGCTATTGGAACAGGATATGAAGACCGGGGATTCCAAGATCAGAGCAGAGATGGAGTTAGAAGTAAGAGATGCTTTTGAACAGAGGAAGAATACTGCAAAAAGGTTAGGTGAAGAAGCCGGAACAAAGCTGATGCTGCCGCTGATGCTCTCATTACTTACTGTTCTGATAATAACGGTAGTACCGGCAATGCTGACACTTATATAAGATTTTGAAAAAGGAGGAAGAGTATATGAATATTTTATATTTAAAGAATGAACTGAAACGACTCGCAAATGATGAAAGCGGAGTAGGAGTTATAGAGGTTGTATTGATTTTGGTGGTGCTTATCGGACTTGTGGCAGTATTCAAAACACAGATAAACAGTCTCCTGACAAAAATATTCGGAACCATATCTACAATGTCTGATGAAATACTGTGATAAAAGAGCGGATGCCGGAATTACAATATTTTTCGCACTAATTGCTGCTGTTATATTTGCACTTTTCCTTGGGGTACTTGAATCTGCGAGGATGAGCGCGGCGAGACTTCATATGAGAATAGCGGCTAATTCTTCAATAGATTCGCTTTTTTCACAATATCACAAAAAATTGTGGCAGGATTACAGAATTTTAGGACTTGAGCAGTATGACTATGAGCAGCTTACAGATGAAATGCAGGGATTTATGGAGCCTTATTTTAAGGCGAAGGACTGGTTTCCGATGAAGCTTGACAGTATAGACATTACAGAACTCATAAGCATTACTGATGAAAATGGAGCTGTGTTTGAAGAGGAAGTGCTGGATTATATGAAATACGGCATAGCAGCAAGCATAAGCGATATTACAGAGCTTGAATTGTTTGAAAAGAGTGCACATGAAGGAAATTCTATAGATAAAATATCTGAGTTTTATGAAGAACATGCAGGAGAGGCAGCTTCTATAGAAAAACTTCTTTCAAGACTGTCTGAAACGGCATTGCAGGCAGGAGATAAAGTCAAAGAAGGAAGAAGTGCGCTTAACTCATGTGATGGAGAGGTATTCATTGACCTGGCATCATCTGCTATAAGCGAATTGGAAAAGCTTCCCGGACTTATAGAGGAATATGAGAAACAGGCAGATAAGCTTGCAAAATCTCTGGAAAAGACAAAGGCAGCATTGAAAAATGAGCTTGAAAACGGGGAGCTAAGTTATGAGTCATGGCAGGCAGTTAATGATGACATAGAGCAGTTTGACAGCTATGTAAGATCAGACGGTGAAAGAAGAGCTGAAATAAAAGCCTCAGGAGAAAAGGCTGTAAGAAACATTGATCTTTTACAAGATCTTATTGAGGATGCCGAGGAAGTACTTCGTTATATTGCTGAATGGGAGCCGGAGGATGATGAAGATGAGCTTGATGAGGAAGCACTTTGGAGACCTTTAATTGCAAGGTCATATCAATATGAGGATATTGTTCTTGGCTGCAGACACGGAATGCAGGATGAAGAAAGTGAAAAAAAGCTTGAAAATGTAAGACAACTGTTATCAGGGGAACTGCTGAAGCTTGTGCTTCCAAAGGGAGCAAAGATTTCTTCTGAAAAAATGGATCTTACAGATTGTCCCGGAGCACTTCATGCAGAGGATGACATAAGCAGATTGAATCTTATAGACAGAGCATATGTTGCGGAATATGCGGTATCTGAGCTTAGTTATTTCGGACGAGGAGTATATGACGATAAAAGTAAGAAAGGAAGCGGAGGATGTGAGCTGGAATATGTCTTATATGGCTATGACAATGATACTGAGAACTTAAATGAACTTGTAAAGCAGCTTACTGCATTTAGAAGTGGTATGAATTTGATTTATCTTTATTCTGATAATGAAAAAAAGGCAGAAGCAAGAACGCTTGCGGCCGCGATAACAGGAGCTGCCGGGATTACGCCGCTTATATCAGTAATGACATTTTTTATATTGAGTGTATGGGCGTTGGGGCAGGCGGTAATGGATGTCAAAGATCTGTTGGCAGGATATAAGGTGCCTATTATGCATAATAAGAGCAGCTTCGACCTTTCGTTGTCCGGGCTTATGAGCCTTTCAGCAGATGGTGTATCAAATATCGGAGTGAAAGAAAATAAGACAGACAAAGGGCTTTTATACAGAGATTATTTGAGAATACTTATGTTTTCTTTTTACGGAAGCAGTAAGGCATACAGAGTAATGGATATAATCCAGATCAACCTGAGAAAAGCTCAAGGTGATTTCAGAATGGACAGACTTGTGTATTCAATGCAGGCTGATGTTAATGTCAGAGCATCGCATTTATTTTCTGAGCTTGGTATTGTTAAGGCTTTTGTTTCTTCCGGAGATAAGAACTATAAGATGAGAGCATCTACAGCATTTAGCTACTGATCTACAGCAAAATAATTATAGGAAAGGAGGGAAAGCATGCCGTTTCTGCATTCAATTAAGACTCATCGTTTTGATATATCTGTTGTGGGATATTATCATTACTCCAATTTGTTTTTTAGAATCAACAGAAAGGAATATGACCGGGAACACTCAATACACAATCAAAAATACAACTCTGAAAAAAATCTAAAACTTATCAAGCTGAGTCAGAAACGGCATCCTTTCCCTTGTTTTCATAGACATGGATCAAAGATATTCAAAGCATCAATAACTGTTGAGGCTGCATTGGCGTTGCCGCTAATGATATTTGCCATATATTTTCTTATTTATCCGTTAAAGGTGATGGAAGCAGAGCGGAAATTGCAGAATGTTATGGAAATAACGGCAAAAGAAATTTCAGAAGCTGAATATATTAAGGAAACCGTGGAAAAATATATTGCCAAGGATAAAAAAGATGTTCTGATGAACATGATAGGCGGCATTGAAGAAGGTGCCGGGATGGCATATATATTAGCTTCAGTAGATCATGACAGGTTTGAATTTCCGCTATTCACAGAGGATACCAGTATTTTATCCAATGACAGCGGAAAAGATCCTTACATGATATATATGAATCTTTCATATAATGTAAAACCGCCTGTATCAGCTTTTGAGATACTGCCGCTCAAAAAGAGTATTGTGGTTAACAGAAGGGCATGGGTTGGATCCAAGGGAGGACGCGGACGCAGTAAATATTCTGATGAATATGATGAGGATGAAGAAGACCCTGACAGGATAGTTTATCTGGGAAAGACAAGCAGTGAAGTTTATCATGAAGATCCAAACTGCCATTATCTAAGCAATAAATTATCCGTGACAGATGCTTCAAAAATGAAAAATCTCAGAAATTCAAACGGAGGAAAATATCATGCCTGTCCATCCTGTAAGCCCGGGGCGTCAGGATCTGTTTATTACTTCGAAAACGGAACTGCTTATCACAGTTCAGAGCATTGCAAGGCGATAACTGCATATTCAAAAAGCGTAAAGCTGAGTGAAATTCACGGAATGAGACCGTGTTCCTATTGCGGAAAGCGTAAAAAGCATTAATTAGTCGGATGAATCATGAATTTTATTATACAGCCAGTATCATATATCACGTATTTAAAGCAAGGTGTACTTTTTATATTTGCAGCAGTATGTGCTGTCGAAGATATAAAGCACAGAAGTATAAGCCTTAGAACATTTATAGCAGGAGGAGCCTTAGGCTCATTGCTTTATATTATGCAGAATATAGCCTTAAACATCGGTGCAGTGCAGGCTACAGCAGAGCTTTTAAAGGCATTAATGCCGGGAATGGCAGTTGTGATGATTTCAATCCTAACAAGCGGTGCTATAGGGATTGGAGACGGATTGTTTGTGTTAATCTGCGGTTTTTACACAGAAGCAAAAAAGCTGTTTTTGATATTTGCTGCCGCTTGGTTTTTATGTGCTCTGGTGTCGCTTTTTATGATAACCTTGGATTTTACAGCACATAAAAAGAGTAAAAAACCGCTTCCTTTTATAGCGTTTATGCTTCCTATGTTTATCGTGGTGCAATTGGTTAATTATATTTAGCAGCATATATATCACGGATAATAGAACCATGAAAAATTATAAAACCTATAAAAGCTATAAAGATATAAAAGCTATAAAAAACAAATAGGACAACAAATAAACTGAAGAAGATAATCGGAATGGATGTTGAGGATGAAGGCTAAAGGATCAATACAGTCTATAGTCAGAAAACTAAGAAGGCTTGATGCCGTCTTTTCAATAGAGGCTGCGGTTGTCATGCCAACGGTAATAATAGCATTGGTAGGCATGATACTTTTTTCATATAAGCTTCATGATATTGTGACTGCTGATTTAACTGCAAATGAGGCAGCAGAGATATACGGACATATGCTGGACGATTCTGATACAGATACTGCGGAAAGATACGGAGCTAAAAGGATGGATGAGCTGTTTTCAGGAAGAAAATATCAGCTTTCTCTTGAAAAGTATAAAGAAGGAAGTGTTGTAAGTGTAAGTGGTGAAGAAGGAGTCAGGACATATGAGGATAAAGGATTTTCACCTCATACATTTATGCGAAAGCTTACTGTTTTAGAGGAGATAGCGGATAATGAACCATAAAATCTGGATGAAAACCGAGAGCAGCGGCAAATATCTTGCAGCAGAGCTGACAGAAGATACAGATGAGTTAGAATTAAATATGCTTTGTTCAATACCGGATGATCGTTTAATAAGACCGGTGGTAGCCGTGTCAAACGGAGCAAGAGTTTTAAGCTACAACATAACAGGCTGTGAAACATTGAAAGAATATATTCATAGCAGAACATTTAACAAAGAAATGATTATATCAATGCTTTTGCAGATTAATAATGCCGTCAGGCTTCTTGACAACTTTCTTTTATCGGAGCTTAATCTAATGCTGTGCACGGAGTACATTTTTGTTGATAAGTTGGATGAAAGACTGCATTTTTGTGCATATCCATCAGCATCAGATATTTCTGAATATGAGGAAGCATTGAAAGCCGTTCTTCTGCAAATGCTTATGTGTGCAGAGGAGTCTGATAACGAAGCAATATTGCTTTGTTTAAGACTCGTTAAAGCCGCCAGCAAACAGGATTGCAGATTTTGTGACATTATGACGGAAATAATGGTAAAAAGAGAAACTCCGAAAAATATAAGGACTGCTTCAGAAGTTTTTGAGACTTCGGCGAAAGAGAATTCAAATGCGGAAGAAAAAAGTAAGTATGCAGAGAATGCATATTCAAAAGGCGATCGCTTAGATATGCTGAATGCAGAAAGGTTAAATGCAGATCGTCCGGCTGAGGAAAGAGAAACGGATGAATATAGTATTTATAATGACAGGGTTTTAGATGATGGTTATAAGTCAGAACTGAGAATAGAAGACCTAAATGATAATAGGGATTATTACGATTATGATCAGCCTGATGAATTTACAGTTAGCAGAAGTTTCTCTAAAAATAAAGACTCGGCAGGAAAGAATTCATATATTTCAGATGAAAACCAAGCCGTGGCTGATGTAGATGTTAATACTGATAAAAGCATAGGCGGAGAGCTATTAACAAAAATAATAATAACTCAGTTTATAATGCTGGCAGGTCTTGTTACTGTATACGTTTTGAAGGGGATGGAGACTGTAAAGAGAACGTTTCCTATATATGTGATCCTTGCAGTGTGTACGGCTCTGTATTTTATTATAGGAAGCTTAGCCGAAAAAAGAAAATCGTGCATAAACAGCTGAACTATACTACAATTGATGTGCATGGCAATAATTTAGTAATTAGCATTTAAATCGGCAATTAACGTTTAGATATGAATAATGAGTAATTAACTAAATAAAGTCATGCACAAAATTATGCGTCATTATATATGGCAGAATCAGATAGATAGGAGCTGACCTAAGTTATGGATAAATCTACGATCACTTATTACGATACTCATGCGGCAGAGTATTCGGATAAGACCAGATACGTCAATATGCATGATATAAGAAGCGTATTTTTGAATTTTATTGAACCCGGAGCAAGACTTATGGACATTGGCTGCGGCGGTGGCCGAGATATGAAGATATTTGATGAACTCGGCTATACTGTTGATGGTATAGATGCTTCACAGGCGATGTGTCAGGTGGCAGAAGAATATACAGAGATAAGCGTTAAATGTCAGGATATCATAGATTGGAAACCTATGTATACATATGGCGGAATATGGGCCTGCGCATCGCTTCTGCATCTTAAAGATGAGGAATTTTTCGAGTTTTTTAAACGCGCAGAAAAATGTCTGTCATCATCAGGAGTAATTTATTTTTCGATGAAATCCGGAATTAAAGATGGTTACGATGAGGACGGAAGATGGTATCTGAGCTTCAATAACACAAAGATTGAGCGGATATTGTCCGAGAATCCAATGTTTGAAAGAGTTCGTTACTGGAAGACATCTGACAGCTTAAAACGAGATACTGTGTGGAAAAATGTAATTCTCAGAAAGAAATAATAATCATATACAAAAAGCTGCTGTCAGGGTGGAAAGCTCCATCCGGCAGCAGCTTTTTGCGACCAATGTGGTCAAGGTGGGTTTGATAATAATGATTAGCTTAAATCAGCTTAAATCGTCTTATTTTTGCTCTGCAGCTATTCTGCGAACTTCTTTTCTGATTGCTTCCTCTTCTGCGAATACAGCAGGATCATCCTCATAGAATACATACTTAAGCTCAGGAGTACCTTCTCCGAAGTAGCGAGCCTTGTAATCTCTGAATATTGTGAAGAACTTGTTGCGTAAGAATACAAGTGCAATCAGGTTGATAATTGTCGGGAATATTGTAACAATTGAAACAATAGTCCAGAAGAGTTCTGCATCGTTGTTTGTAAGTGTGATGAAAGCAACGATAGGTACATTCCATAATGGGAACCATAGCTTGAAGAAGGTGATAACTCTGTCTCTTACCTTAGGGTTCTTGCGAAGCAGGTATGCAATAGTATTCTGATAGTATACGAAATAGCCTGCAGTCGTAGTGAAGCCAAAAAGGATAACAAGTATAGCGATATAGTACTGAGCAAATGGTCCGAATACTGTTGAGAATGACTCAATAGTAAGAGTTACACCCTTTGAACCTGAAGTCCATGCGCCTGAGGTAACTACAGCAAGAGCTGTTATTGAGCATACAACAAGAGTATCAATGAATACCTCGAATGATCCCCACATACCCTGACGAATTGGATGTACTGTATCGGCAGAACCATGTACCAGTGGTGATGAACCCATGCCGGCTTCGTTAGAGTTTACAGATCTGTTGACACCCTGTCTGATAGCCTGTGCAACTGATGCTCCGATAAATCCGCCGACAGCAGCGTGTCCTGTGAATGCGTCCTTAAAGATACTTACAATAGCTGAAGGAACCTGATTAATATTAAAAATAATTATTGCGATTCCGCCTAAAAGATAAATGATACACATGAAAGGTACGGCCTTAGAAGCAACCATACTGATATGCGGAGTACCATTCCATATTACCCATACTACGAAAAGAGCGTAGACTAAAGTAACAACGATCATGTTCCAGCCAAAAGCCATGTTAAGAGTCTCTGCAATGTTATAGCCCTGAGAACCCTGAATAGACTGGAAGATGAATGCAAGGCAGAAAAGAACACTGAAAGCAGCGGCAAATTTTGTTTTGCCCATTTCACGACCTATACCTTTTTCTATATAGTACTGAGCACCGCCGTAGTAGTTGCCCTTCTCATCCTGTGAACGATAGTAGCAGCCGAGAGCAATTTCAGCTAACTTCAACATCATTCCGAAGAATGCATATACCCACATCCAGAAAACTGCGCCCGGACCTCCGGTTGCGATAGCTGTAGCAACACCTGAGATGTTGGCGCCTCCAACACAGCCTCCGATAGCAACGCAGACAGCCTCAAACGGTGAAACCTGGCCTTCCTTTTTAGCATTGGCCTCTTTACTTGTGAGACTTCCGAGAGTGTTCTTTAAGATATAACCGAAATGAGATACAGTGAAGAATCCTGATCTTGCTGTAAAGTACAGCGCTATCATGATTACCACTATAAGAAGCGGCAGACCCCAAAGAAAGTTATTAAGTGAGTTCAAAAAATTAACCATATCTTTTCCCCCTAATGACAATAGTTTTGACATAAAGATATTTATATTACTAATTATCTAAAACTTCAATATTTAAGAAATAAAAACATTAACAAAAATTAAGAAATAACTCTGTACAAAATTTCTAATATGATATTGTAAATTCGCATTTTGTTGGATTGAATGTAAATCCAATATTGCTGCAATAAAATCGCAGGTAAAATACTGTATAATAAAAAAGGCATTTAAAGAGCAGACACTTAGTGCAATAATATTACATGATTGCATATATTAATAAATCATTATGATCAGTAAGATAATGGGAATATGTGAAAATGATAGATGCAATAACAACGTAATTGGTGGAAATCTATATGATAAAAATACCAAAAACGTGAAAATACACTTTCAAATTACTACAGTATTAGTGAGATAAATATTTAAAATAATTGCCTTATTGGTGCAAATTATTGCAGAAAATGGTATTATGTAAGTGGAACAAATATCTGATAAGTTCTATCCGGAGGAAATATATGGAAAGAGCAGCTTTATCTGACATTGTAAAATGGGAAAACAGCAAACATAGAAAACCACTTATGGTATGGGGCGCAAGACAGGTTGGAAAGACGTATCTCATAAAAGATGTTTTTGCTGAAACGTATTATAAAAATAGTTATATTTATATAGACTTTAAAATAGAAGATGAAGTAAGAGAATTCTGCTCAACGACAGCGAATGCTCAAAAGATTATTGAATATATATCTCTCAGAAAGAATAAAGCAATAAACGAAAAGACACTGTTAATATTCGATGAAGTTCAGGAATGTCCTAATATAATATCTGCTCTTAAGTATTTCTGTCAGGATTATAGTGATATACCTGTCATAGCTACAGGTTCAATGGTACGCATAAAGCTTCAGCGAGAAATGAAAAAACATAGTCAGGCAGAAGGTGAGAAATTTTTGTTCCCGGTAGGGAAAATTAATCAGATAACGATTTACCCAATGTCGTTTGATGAATTTCTCATGAATAATAATCGTTCCCTATATGAGATGATTAAACAGGCGTATGAAACCGGATCACAAATAGATCAGAGTATACATGAGCTTGCGATGGAACAGGTATACAGATATCTACTTGTTGGAGGTATGCCCGAGGCTGTTGCAGCATATATAGAGGACAATGATTTATTAGAAGCGAGGAATATTCTGAAAGAGCTTTATGATAACTATCTTTCAGATATGGAGCTTTACCAGGCAAGCCGTGAATCAGTGCTTCGTTCAAGGAATTTATTTTCAAATATATATAAAGAGCTGAACAAGGAATCAAAAAACTTTTCTCCGGGGCTGATTGAGGAAAAAAGCCGAACAAGAGATTTTGCAATGTCAATACAGTGGTTAACGTTAGCACATATAGTTAACCAATCATTCCAGCTTAAAGAGCATGTTACAATGCCGCTTATACCTGATAGTGAAAGCAATTTCAGATTATTTCTTGGAGATATTGGCATGTTTTCATACCAGAGCGGTATAAATGCAGCATCATTTATTTCATCAGAGAGGGAAAATGTACTTTCGGGAATTTTCTTTGAAAACTTTATTGCAAATGAGCTTACAGCAAAAGGATTAAAACTGTATTACTGGAGAGGAAAAACTTCGGCTGAGCTTGAATTCATAATCGAATCAGATAATAAAATCTATCCGATAGATGTAAAAAAAGGCAGAGGCACATTAAATTCACTTGAGAAATTCTCAAATCATAATAAATATGAATTTGCTATAAAGGTGTCTAAGAATAATTACGGATACAATGCTGAGAAGAAGATTATGACACTGCCATTTTATTTTATTCCGTTTGCAGCGACAGACTTAAGAGACGGGAAAATGAATATTAAAGTAAAATAAATAAAAAAACTTTAACGGTTCGCTTTTTGACGATTTAACTGATATAATCATAAAATAGGAGAAAAAAATGGCAAAAACAGATATAAAAAAACAGGATATTGTGGATATCCTCGAAGATAGAATACTATTTTTCGATCTGCGTCCGGGAGCGGTGATTTCAGATAAGGTAATTGCTGAGGAATTAGGGGTGGGAAGAACTCCTGTCAGAGAAGCATTGTTAACTTTGAAGCAAGAAAGACTTGTGGATATTTTTCCTCAGAGCGGCACATTTGTTTCTCTAATAGATACTGATTATATAAAAGAGATTAACTATATAAGACATAATGTTGAGGCACAGCTCATAATAGGACTTGCACAGACAAAGATTGATATGGCGGACAAGCTGGAAAAATATATATTGTTCCAATCGGTAGCTGCAAAAGAAGGCAATCAGAGAGAATTTGTCAGCAATGATCATAAGTTTCACAGAGAAATATTCGAAATTGCGGGACATGTTCAGGCGTGGGATATAATTGAATCACAGTATAAGCAGACAACGAGATATGATATGCTTAGCTTCGGTGATGATGAGGAAACTGTAAAACGAATCCTGCAGGAACATAATGAAATAATCAAATGTGTTGCCAATGGAGATATTGACAAGCTTACAAGGCTTATTGTTGAGCATCATGATATAAACCTGAGTAAATATAGTGATCTCAAAGCAAAGTATTCAAACTATTTTCTAAATTAAATACCGACTCCGAAGATTTATAGGACCTCCAAAAGTTTTGAGTTGGGATGAACTGTTGTTGGAGGTAACGAAAAACGGATGGATCTCCAAAGTTTCGTGGGGCTGGTGCGTAAGCATCGGCTTCTTTTTTTGCAATAATTTCAAGTGTTTTTCAAACAACAACAGTACAGCAAATTGATGAATTGTATTTTCTGAAAAACATCACGGGAGGCATTAACAAAAAAAATATAAATAAAAATAGAGAAATATATTCAGTTATTATTGATATAGTAATATATTAGTCGGATAGTATATAATTCAACCATGGACGGGGCATAGAATCTTTGGAGGAAATAGATATGTTGCCGAAAATGATATTAGTTCGACAGAATAACAAATGTAGCGAAGAGATACAGAATATAGAAGAGGAATTAAAAAAAGCAATTGAAAACATAAAATTTGACGGAGCGATCTTTAAAGATAAGAGAATCGGAATTGCAGTCGGCAGCAGAGGAATATCTCATGAAGCAGATATTGTAAAGAATCTTGTTAGCTACATAAAGGAAAACGGAGGGACTCCAATCATATTTGCAGCAATGGGCTGTCACGGAGAAGCCAGTGCAAAAGGACAAAGAGAAATGCTTGAGTCGCTTGGTTTTACAGAAGATGAGATGAATTGCTGCATAGAAACATGTGCTGATTCGGAGCTTATAGGAAAGACAGACCGAGGATTTGATGTATATGCAAATACATTGGTGAAGAACTTTGATCAGATAATACTGATTAATAGAATAAAAATGCACACCGATTTTTCAGACATAACTGAAAGCGGACTAATAAAGTTATGCGCTATAGGAATAGGGAATCCGGATGGCTGCAAGAGAGTACATACATATGCTTTACGATATGGATACGGAGAAGCAATCAGAAGTGTAGGCCTTTATATGATCAAGAACCTTCCGGTTGTATTGGGAATTGCTATAACTGAAAACTGGAAGCATGAGCTTGACAGTATAAATGCAGTCAGACCGTTAGAAATACTGTCTAAGGAAATCGAACTGTTAGCAAAAGTAAAAGAACAAAATATAAAACTTCCGGTGGAAGAAGCAGATGCATTGATAGTAGGAGAAATTGGTAAAAATATTTCAGGTACCGGCATGGATACCAAAATCGTTGGAAGAATCCGAATAGTTGGACAAAAAGAACCGGAGTCGCCGGTTTTCAAGAGAGTAGGTGTTCTTAAATTAAACGAAGCTTCCCATGGAAATGCAATAGGCATAGGCTTAGCAGATTATGCCCCAATGAGCATGATTAATGACATAAATCTCAGGGCAACAACTATAAACGGATGGTCATCAATGTGCCCAGAACAGGCAGGACTTCCTTGTTTTACCGATAATGATTATGAGGTATTTGCACAGTCTATACAAACATGCGGATTAGATGATCCGCTTAAAGCACACTTAATATATATACAGAACACAAACTTAATATCGGAAATAGCGGTATCAGAAGATTTGTATTATGACGAACTCATTCATAAACCTGACATTGAAAAGATAAGTGAGCCATTTGAATTGAAATTTGATGTTAACGGAAGGCTACTTACAAAATGGCACAACGGACAGCTTGATGTTTTCAATAATAACCTGGCAGTAAGCTAAACGCAATGCATCAATGATGCAATAAAAATACTTTTATTAAAAAGGAGAAAAAGCATGAAAAGAACACTGGCAGCAATACTTACACTTTCAATGACAGCAGCTCTTTGTGCCTGCGGATCAGGATCAGGAGGCGGACAGGCAGCAAGCAGTGCTGATAAGCCGGCAGCAGATAACAGCAGTGTAGCAAGCGGCGATGTATTAGAACTTAAGTTTTCAGACCCGCTTGATTCAGGACATCCGGGACATCTTGGAGCTGTTTATTTCGGAGAACGTCTTGAAGAGCTTTCAGGCGGAACAATGAAAACCACTGTTTACGGCAACAGTGCTTTAGGTGATGAGCAGGAAGTTGTAGAAATGCAGTCTTATGGTGATTCAATTACATTTTCATTGCCGTCTGGAAACTCCATTCAGAACTTCTCACCTGCATTCTATGCAGTAGACTTTTACTTTGCGTTAGAAGATTATGATCAGGTATGGAAGCTTTATGACGGAGAATTCGGACAGTATCTTAAAGATTCACTTGATGGTACAGGACTTGTGGTTACATCTTTCTGGGACAATGGATTCAGAAACCTTACAACAACAAACAAGGAAGTTCATACAGTTGCAGATATTAAGAACATGAAGATACGTGTTATGAATGCGGAGACACACCTTGCAGCATGGAAAGCAATGGGTGCAGCAGCAACACCTATAGCATATTCAGAAGTATACAGTGCTCTTCAGCAGGGCGTTGTTGAAGGACAGGAAAACCCTGTATCAAATATCATCGGCTCAAAGTTCAATGAGGTACAGAAATATCTCATAATGACAAGACACGTACACGACGTAGCGCCTGTAGTAGTAAGCGGTAAGGCATGGGATAGCTGGACAGATGAGCAGAAGGCATGGGTACAGCAGGCAAGTGACGAAGCTGCCGAGTACATGAGAGATCTTGCATCTAAACTTGAAGAGGAAAATCTTCAGAAGCTTATAGATGGCGGAATGACAGTTATTGAACTTACAGACGAAGAACGTCAGACATTCAAGGATGCTGTAGCAGGTGTTGCAGAACAGTTCAAGGATAAGATGGGTGAAGAAGCCTTTGCAAAATATCAGGAATGTATTGCAGAAGTAACCGGCTGATAAAAATATTATATATGACATTGCAGAGCAGAGAAAAAACAGGCAGGCCAGTGCGTGTGAATAGCTATTGATGCTCCGCGTATGCATACTGCCGGCCACATCGTCCCCGTTTTTGGCCGGCAGATTTTTTTTAAGATTTCTAAGGAGAGTCTATAGATGAACACAGCATCAGAAAAAAAGAGAGAACGTTTCATACTGTGGAAAATAATGGATATATTGGAGAAGATACTCTGTACCATCCCGGTAGTGCTGATGACAGTAGTAGTATTTGCAGCAGTTATCTGCAGATATGTACTAAAGAATCCATTCGGATGGTCAGAAGAATTCACTCTGATATGTATGATATGGTGCGTATTCGGAGCGGCGCCATATGCCTTCTATACAGGACTTAATGTAGGAGTAACATTCCTTGTAGACAGATTTAAAGGAAAAGGAAGAAATGTTGTACAGATAGTGATATATCTGGGAACGATCTTGTTCCTTGCAGGATTACTGTATGCAAGTGTACAGACGGCACAGAATGTACTGGGCAAATATACCATGGCAGCACATATCCCGCAGATAATCCCATATTCAGCCGTTCCATACGGATGTGCAATGAGCATACTGAGACTTATAGAGCTCATGGGAGATGAGATATATAAGATGAAAAACAGTGAGATATAAGAGCCTTAAGGAAAGATAGAGAGGTATATATATGTCAACAGGAGTAATATTAT
>Ga0129317_1000491_pt1 | contig 41328 bp, 39 predicted proteins | sample Cm1ome_FD_94430 | JGI IMG/M metagenome (GOLD analysis project Ga0129317, IMG submission 94430) | Eastern black-and-white colobus group fecal microbial communities from Wisconsin, USA - Cm1105 metagenome | ecosystem: Host-associated > Mammals > Digestive system > Large intestine > Fecal | place... | reverse complement strand
TTTAGCACAAATGGATGCTCTTTTTTTAATTCACCTAACAGGTGAAAAGCAATAATCGGTTTAAATACAGTAACTATGCGGCTTTCAGCCGCACTCACCGCACCGCGGTGAATAATTCAGGTTGAATGATTATATTTGACAAGAAAAACCTTAGATGTTAAAGTGTCATCATTGAAATATCCTATGAGGGAGTAGCATGCGTATAACGCAGCAAGTCAACATACTGACCTTAGGTCTGGCTTGCTTTAAATTGCGAGACTCATGTATAGCAAAACTACGCATGAAGTCTATATTTTCTCGATATATGCCCAAGTATAGTTTGCTGTACTTGGGATTTTTTATGTCATAAAACGGGAGAGAAAATATGAACTTAGGAATTTCTTTTTTTATCACAAATATCGTTCTTGGCGTAGGTTTGGCTATGGATGCATTTTCAGTATCACTTGCAAACGGGCTTAACGAATCAAAAATGAAGACTTGCAGAATGTGCCTTGTTGCAGGAGTATTTGCTGTATTTCAGTTTATAATGCCTCTTATCGGATGGGTATGTGTTTCTGCAGTTGCAAATCTGTTTGAAGTATTCAGAAAATTCATTCCGTGGATAGCTCTAATCTTGCTTTCATACATCGGCGGAAAAATGCTGTATGAAGGAATTAAAAATAAGGAAAATGAAGATGAAAAGCCGGCCGTAAGCTTTAAAGCTCTTTTAGTACAGGGCGTGGCTACTTCAATAGATGCGCTGTCTGTAGGATTTACTATATCAAATTATAAATTTGTGGAAGCAACCTTTGCCTGTCTTCTTATTGGAATTGTAACATTTATCATATGCTTCGGCGGACTGCATATAGGGAAAAAAGCCGGGACAAAGCTCGCCGGAAAGGCGAGTATACTTGGTGGTATGATACTGATTTTTATAGGTTTTGAAATCCTTATATCAAGCTTCCTGTAAGAAGAAAAAATGCAGTGCCAAGTTTCAAAAGCGCTTCGCTCTTTTGAAACTGAGGGCTTTCGCCCTATCGTAATCATAAGAAAAGGAACCGCATTTTTTCGTATGTCTTCTCTTCTATTAGCTTGAGCAGTGCCAAGTTTCAAAAGCGCTTCGCTCTTTTGAAACTGAGGGCTTTCGCCCTATTCATCTTGAAAGAAATGCGTCCTTGACTGTAAACAGTCAGAGACGCATTTCTTCCAATCTGAGCACTGCTCAATGCAGGATCATGTTTGTGTATATTCCCATTGCTAATTCGTTGTCATCCTGGTCTTTTACTGTTACTTCTGTGACAACTACGTTTTTGCCTTTTTTTATGACGTGTGCTTCAGCGTATATGTGTGTTTTGCCGATTCCGGGTCTCAGGTAATGTATGTTTGCATCTATTGATGTTGAACGGCAGCCCTCCATTGAGTATACCGCTGTTCCGGATGCTGAATCAGCCAATGTGAAGATGCAGCCTCCGTGTATTGAGCCTATCGGATTAAGGTGTCTTTTTTCAACGTCCATTTCAACTATGGCACAACCGTCCTCGGCCTTTGTTACTATCATGCCGTTCTCACGAGCGAAGTCTCCGCCTGTATTTCTTACATTCAAGAATTCTTTTATTTTTTTATCAAGTTCTTCTTTGTTTATATCCACTCTATGTTTCCTTTTTTGATTCCTTCTCTTTGATCACAGCTCATTATACACTGCTCTTGTCAGGCATCAAAGCGGGCTGATACCTTTTTAAGCATATCTATGATATGTATGTGCTGCGGGCATATACGCTCACACTGTCCGCAGCCTATGCAGTCTCCGGCTCTTCCGAATTCCTGAGATAATCTGCCGTAAAAATGCTGCTGTGCTGTCCATGTTTTCTCTTTAAGTTCAAGCATCTCCGCATTATAAAGTGAGAAGTATTTCGGGATCGGTATATTCTTAGGGCAGCCAGGTGTACAGTAGGAGCAGCCGGTACACGGCACAGCTATCGAATCATTGATAATGTCAACAGCTTCCTTGACCGCAGCTTCTTCCTTTTCTGATAAAGGTTCAAAATCCTTCATGAAGGAGAGATTTTCCTCCATCTGCTCGAGACTGCTCATACCGCTTAAAACAAGCCTTACTCCATCCTGACTCGCAGCAAAACGGTACCCCCATGAAGGAATGCTCATATCAGGTCTTACACTGCGGAATATCTCTTTAGCCTTTTCCGGAACATTCTTTACTAACACTCCGCCCTTTAACGGCTCCATTACAAATACAGGCTTATTGTACTTTCGACAGACCTCTAAGCATTTAGCTGACTGTATGCTTAATGAATCCCAATCAAGATAATTAAGCTGAATCTGTACAAATTCCATTTCAGGATGCTCTGAAAGCACCTTTTCCAGGACATCGGCTGAATCATGGAAGGAGAAGCCTATATGCTTCACAAGTCCGGCTTCCTTCTTTGCCTTAAGCCATTCAAAGCAATCGAGCTCTGTGAATTTCTTATAGTGATCTCTTCCGATATTGTGGATAAGATAATAATCAAAGAAATCAACGCCCGTCTTTTCAAGCTGTTCATTAAATATCTTATCGGGATCATCCTTGGTTTTTATATAGTTTGCATGCAGCTTTGTTGTCAAGGTGTAGCTGTCTCGCGGATATCTTGAGGTCAATGCCTCCTTGACAGCTGATTCACTTTTATACTTGCAATACATGTATGCTGTATCGAAATATGTAAATCCGTTTGCAATAAACATATCCACCATCTGCTTCATCTGCTCGATGTCTATGCTTCCTTCATCATTTGGATTTGTGAGCGGCAGTCTCATGAGACCAAAGCCGAATCTTTTATCTGTCTTTATAATGTCTTCCATAATTATTTTTCCCCTTAAAAAATCACTTATTAATATCTGCTCTGAACATCCAAATGCATCTCAGGCTCTATATGGTATTTACTTTACAAGCCTGCTTATCTGTCTGAACATATCAGTTCCGGCCTCATGTAAAAGCTCAAAGAGTACAGATTCGTAGGTTGCAAGTATGATACCTTCCTGCTTTGCTCTCTCAAGCGCCATGTCAAAATCCTTCTTTTTACGGCTTCCTGCACAATCTGTTACAAGCACAGGCGTATATCCTGCTGCCTTAAGCCCTAAAAGAGTCTGCAGTACACATATATGGCTCTCGATACCGCATATTAAAACATAAGGTTTTTCTTCCGGTGAAGGAATGACCTTTATAAGCTCTGAAGCTGCTCCGAAGCTTATTTTTTCAACATACTCATCACTTCCTATAGCATCTGTTATTTCCGCCACTGTCATTCCGAGTCCTTTGGTATACTGCTGTGTTATATAGGTTGGAATATTAAGTATTCTGAGTCCGGTGAGAAATTTCGCAGAGCATTCCATAAGCTCTTCCTTATTTCCTATCGCCGGAACAAGCTTTTCCTGATAATCCACTGCAACTGCTATAGTTTTTTTTGCATCAAGTATCAAATTTATACCTCCGATGTAGTGCTTTTAACCTATGATCCGGCAAATCCCGATAAAGCTTGGCCGGCAGTTTTAATTTTATCAATGCTACTACAGATTATATACCGAAATTTCTTCCGATTCTATATGCCTAAAGTTTATATCATCGAAAAAATCCGTATCTTCTTCGGATACGGATCTCTTCGTAGAAATGGAGTGTATGAAAGGCCGGCTTGGAGCCTGAATTTTGCTCTTTAACCGTGTCTTGTAATGTTATTAATAGGTATAACCTATCTTGTAGATACCGAATTCTCTGTGTCCGAGAGATTCTGCCTTTGTCTGTTCACCGTTGCAGACTTTAACCATAAGGTCAAAAAGCTCTTCTCCCATATCAGGAAGGCTTACTCCCTCAGTAATGATCTTTCCGGCATTGATATCTATATTATCTATCATATTATTATATGTGCCTGTATTTCCGGTTATCTTGATAACAGGTGCAATTGGGCTTCCTGTAGGTGTTCCTCTTCCTGTTGAGAATACAATTACCTGAGCTCCGCTTGCCACCATTCCGGTTATGGAATCAATATCCTGTCCCGGTGAATCCATGAAATAAAGTCCCTTCTTATCGGCAGGTATCTCCTCTGCATACTTAAGAACACCTGTAAACTCGCTGTGTCCTGCCTTATGCATGCATCCGAGAGACTTCTCCTCGATTGTAGTAAGTCCGCCTTCCTTATTACCAGGTGTAGGCTGTCCTTCTCTTAAGTCATTGCCTGATGCTGCAGAATGAGCTTCAACAGCCTTAACCATCTCAAGGAATACTTCACTGTCTTTAGGATCCTTGAATCTTGCAGCTATAAGATGCTCTGCTCCGATAACCTCTGTTGTCTCACTTAAAATGCTGCTGCCGCCAAGCTCAACAAGCTTGTCTGAAGCTACGCCGATAGTAGGGTTTGATGCAAGTCCGCTGGTTGGGTCGCTTCCTCCGCACTCAAGTCCGAGAACGATCTCGCTGATATCAAACTCGACCTTGTTCTGCTTTCCTAATTCTCTTGCCATAGCTGCTGCTATCTGAGTTCCCTTGGCAATAGTCTTTATAGTGCCGCCTTCTTCCTGTATGGTTATTGCCTCTACAGGCTTTCCGCTTTCTGCGATCTGCTCCTTTAAGACATTTGCCTGGATTCCTTCACATCCGAGTCCTACGATAAGACAGGCTCCGACATTAGGATTCTTTGCAAAGCCTACAAGTGTACGAACTGTATTGAGGTAATCCTCACCTATCTGACAGCAGCCGTGCTGATTAGGTATCGCAACCGCTCCGTCAACCATAGAAGCTATACGTGCAGCAGTATCACTTGCACAAACCGACGCAGGTAAAATAAGAAGATAGTTTCTGATTCCGTATCTTCCGTTTTCTCTCTTATATCCTTTTATCTTCATATTGTCCGCCTCCCGAGATCAAGCTGTAAAATCCTTGGCACTGATAATGTTGTGCACATGTACATAGTCCCCTTCTTTGATGTCACAAAGGGCCTTACCTATAACCTGTCCATACTTATAGCAGGTCTCTCCCTTTGCAATATTCTCCACAGCGATCTTGTGGAACTGCGGCACATCCTGATTTACGGTAATGTTTTTACCGTCAACTGTTATAGTCTCGCCTTTTTTTACCGCTCTGAGACAGGTGACAAGATTATCCTTTTTATCGATCTTTAAAACTGTTTCCATCATCCTTCTCCTTCTTAAAGCTCTTAATGCAATACAGCCTGAATACTGCCTGTAAACGGCATGCTCAAACTGCAGAATTTGGAATTCCTTTATCCTCATCTATATACAAGCAACTACCGTGCCATTTTCCTTGCCGTGCTTTGTATTGCTTTTGTATTTTCATACTTTGTCAAAAACAGCAAAAGAGATTTATGTAAAAATCATATATCATATTTGAACTGATCCGCATGTTTCATTCTGACATGCACCTTTATGACTCACACAGACAAATCTCTGTCATATTCTGTTTCTCATCATATAAAACAAAAAAGCAACTCGTGTGTTATTTTGAAACACAATAGTTGCTTTTTGAAATTATTATGTATTTGCCGAAGATCCAAGCTTTCTCCACAGCGTTGTTCTGCTTATACCGAGAATAGCCGTCGTCTCAGATACACTGTGTCCTGTTTTTTCGTATATATATTTTATATACGCTTCCTCATTTTCATCCAGTGACATACTTTCATCAAAATACAATCCTTCAAGGCCTGACTTAATTCCGGCATCTTCATCCGTAAGCGCATCATCCTCGGACGAATATATATTTTCGGATGTATATATATTTTCAAAGGAATCAAGCACTACACTTTCCTCCATAAGGCCTTCAAGCTCTCGGATATTTCCTTCATATCTTCGCTTCATCAGATATGCCTTTTCCTCATCCTTAAGCTCGAGTCCGGCTCTTCCGTACTTTTTGGAATAGTCCTTAAGGAAATAATCGGCAAGCGGTATGATATCCTCCGGTCTGTCATTAAGCGCAGGCAATTTAAGCTTAAGGATACTTACTCTAAAATAAAGGTCAGGTCTGAAGCTGCCTGATTTTATCATACTGTGAAGATCTTTATTTGCTGCGCAGATGATCCTTACGTTCACCGGTATTATTTTCTCACCGCCGATACGCATTACCTGCTTTTCCTGTATAGCTCTAAGCAGTCTGCTCTGCATCTCCACCGGAAGCTCGCTTATCTCATCAAGGAACAAGGTTCCGTTATGAGCAAGCTCAAATATTCCGGCCTTGCCGTTTTTATGCGCATTGGTAAATGCTCCGGCCTCATATCCGAACAATTCGCTTTCTATGAGTGAAGGGCTTATGGCCGCACAGTTTATAGCTACGAACGGTCCGCTGTGCCTTTTGCTGTAATTATGAATGCTCTGACACAATAGCTCTTTACCGGTTCCGGACTCTCCGTATATAAGTATCGGCGAATCTACAAGAGCAAACTTTTTCGCCTTCTCTATTACAGCATCGACCTTACTGCTGACATGAACGATATCTTCGAAGTTATATTTTGCAACAAAGCCTTTCTTGTCCGCACTGCGTCTTAAGCTTTGCTCAAAATCCATGATATCGTCTGAACGCTGCAGCGAAAATACCTTTCCGCTGAATCTACCTTCTTCATAGGTAGGTGAACTGTTTACGATATATTTAAGCCCTCTGACATTGCATACAACACCGGTAGTTTTATCCTCAGTAATTTCTCTTATAGGAAGTATTTCTGATATACTGGCATCTAAGTCTCTTACTACCAGCTTTGACATAAGCTTGTCAGCAGCCTTATTTCTAAGCTTGATCACGCCCTTAGTATCGGTATAAAAAACGGCCTCTCCTACAGAATCAATGACATTTATTATCTCATCACGTTTTCTTATCTGAGCTTTGGAGGCTTCCAGCATGCTCTGTGCCTGCTGCATTGCAAGTAAAACGCTCTCAGGCTGAGATTCTATGAGTATTCCTGTACAGTTAAGCTCATTCGCAATGTCTCTGACCGTTACGTCTCCGACTATCTTCGTTATACCCTGTTCGCGGCAGTTTTTTATGACATCATGTATCTCTTCCGGAGAATTAACTGTCATATAAGTGAAATTACCGCGAATGATTCCCTGCATCATAAGAAAATCATTGATAACATTGTTATAGCCCACTATAGCGACCTTTTCATCAAAGGTCTCGAGCTCTCTGTAGGCAGCAATACAGTCACTGGCACTGACTTTTATTTCCACAATAGGCAGCGGTATGGCATCACGAAGCATGGTGTAGGTGCCGCCTCTGGATATAAGTATTTCCGGAGAATACTTCTTGCAGTAAGCTCTTGCGGCTTCAAGCCCCTCCGCTAATATACCTTTTATGATGTCAATGTTTCCGAAGTTATATATTCGCTTCATCTCCATTGCATTTTTATAGACATTTTCGGTAGGTGCAACAAATAATATTTCCTTCAAATGCAGCTCTCCTTGTATGCTTATATCTATCGGCGGTTATAAATGCAAAGCTTCAGGCGAAAATCATACCTGTTTGTCAGCTCTTTTATACATAAGCTCTGAAGCTTTACCAGATGCAGCTGTCATCGATATCAGTAAGTGACGCACATCCGCACATCTTCATGGTTTCTCTGAGCTCTTTTCCTAACTTCTCGGTAAGGATGCTTACTCCGTTCTCAGCATCTCCGTATACAGCTGTAACATAAGGTCTTGCGATAAGAACTGCATCTGCGCCGAGTGCAAGTGCCTTGAAAATATCACAGCCTGAGCGGATTCCGCCGTCAACGAGTATCATCATATCACCGCCCACAGCTGCAGCGATCTCAGGAAGCACTTCCGCTGTTGCCGGACAATCGTCCAATACACGGCCTCCGTGATTTGAAACAACTATTGCAGAAGCACCGGCCTTTTTAGCCTTAAGCGCGCCCTTAACTGTCATAATTCCCTTAACTATAAATGGCTTTCCGGCATCCTTTATTATTTCTGAAAGCTCTTCGACTGTCTTTGAACCTGCCGGCTTTTCCATGTTCTGAAGGAATGGAAGTCCTGCAGCATCAATATCCATGGCAACAGCCATAGCGCCTGATTCCTTTACAAGAGCGAATTTCTCATTGAGGGTGTCCTTATCCCAAGGCTTAATTGTCGGGATGCCCTTGCCGTCATGTTTTTTTATGGCCTTTGTCGCTGCAATAACTATCTCAGGATATAATCCGTCTCCTGTAAATGCAGCAATACCTGCCTCATCACACTTTGCAAGCAGGATATCGTTGTACTCAAGATCATTGTATTTATCTCCGTAATGCATATTCATAGCACCAACAGGGCCTGCAAATATCGGATATTTAAGCTTGCGTCCGAAAAAGTCAAAGCTCGTATCCGGAGTAACATTTTCATTTATTGTATCGAGATTTACTCTGATTTCCTTCCAGGCATCAAAGTTTCTTACTGCATTGTCTCCTCTTGCTCCAGGACCAGGCATGTTGTTGCCGCAGGCCTTACCGTTGCATACAGGACATGCATGGCAAAGTGTGCCTACATTTTTTCTTGCCTCATCCATAAGTTCATTATAAGTCTTCATGTTCTTCCCTCCGGAATTCTGTATAATAATTGTTTGCAGCATTATCATTGGATATTTTAACAATAAATAGGACTTTAATAAGTACTGCATTCTGTCACACAGTATCAAATATTTCTGTTATAATATCATAGTCAATAATACCATTATTTATTATTTTCAGAAAGGCATAGAAATGAGCAATTTAAAACCTGTCAAGGAAGGTAAGGTCCGCGAGATCTATGACAACGGCGAAAACCTTATCATGGTCGCTACAGACCGCATAAGCTGTTTTGATGTTATACTGCACAATATAGTTCCTAAAAAGGGTACTGTCCTTACTCAGATGAGTAAATTCTGGTTTGATCTTACAAAGGACATCATCCCTAACCACATGATATCTGTTGATGTTAACGATATGCCTGAGGATTTCAGAACACCTGAGTTTGAGGGCAAGAGCATGCTCTGCAAAAAGCTCACAATGCTTCCTGTTGAGTGTATCGTAAGAGGCTATATCACCGGCAGCGGCTGGGCAAGCTATAAGGAGACCGGCATGGTCTGTGGTATTAAGCTTCCTGAGGGTCTTGAAGAATCAGAAAAGCTTCCTGAGCCGATCTATACACCTTCTACCAAGGCTGAGATCGGTGACCATGATGAGAATATTTCCTTTGAGCAGAGTATTGAATACCTCGAGAAGGCATTCCCGGGCAAGGGTCAGGAATATGCCGAGAAGCTTCGTGACTACACCATCGCTCTTTACAAGAAGTGTGCAGACTACGCTCTTTCTAAGGGAATCATAATCGCTGATACTAAGTTTGAGTTCGGTCTTGATGAGGACGGCAACATGATCATCGGTGATGAGATGCTTACTCCTGACAGCTCACGTTTCTGGCCTGCAGACGGCTACGAAAAGGGACACGGTCAGCCATCCTTCGACAAGCAGTTTGCAAGAGACTGGCTCAAGGCTAATCCCGATAACAACTGGACTCTTCCTGAGGAAATCGTTCAGAAGACCAAGGACAAATACCTCCAGGCATATGAGATGCTTACAGGCAAGGAGCTTGCTTAAATAAAGATATTGATCAGCTGATGTTTAACTGATTCACAGAAGTTATAAATATAGTAAAATTTTAATGCCGCAGGTTCATATCCTGCGGCATATTTATTGTAAAGCTATAGAGAATGCTTAATACTTTTTTCAGCAGATCTCCGCTGAATCCAATACTATTGTAAACGGTCCGTCATTTATAAGTGAAACCTTCATATCCGCACCGAATGAACCTGTCTGTACGGAGTATTTTTCTGCAGTTATTCCATCAGGTTTAAATGTTCCATTCCCTGCGGTTATATTATCCGCAGCTGCTAAATTATTATTTTCAGACATTGCAGTATCTTCCGCTCCATTATGAACAGCGGCTTTATCTTCCGCAGACTCCTTTTTCCAGTCATTAAGCACATTTTTACAGCTTGCTATTATATACTCGTACAATCTGTTGGCTTCAGCCGGAGCGCCCGCTTTTATAAAGGAAGGTCTGTTGCCTTTTTTACAATCTGCGTATAATGTGAACTGCGATATAAGCAGCAGAGATCCGCCTACATCCTTAAGTGAAAGGTTAGTTTTCCCGTTTTCATCCTCAAAAATACGAAGACCGAGCATTTTTTTAACCATTTTATCGGCTATTGCTTCATTATCCTCATCACTTACACCGATAAGAACTAAAAAGCCCTTTCCGATCTCGCCTATTACATTTTTGTCCACAACTACCGAAGCTTCTTTAGTTCTCTGAATTACAAATTTCATTATGCCCTCCGTATTTTATGTTTTTCGTATAGCACTGTGCTGTTCTTTTATACGATTTCAGCGTTTTTCATATTTTTCGCACAGTGCCGTATTATCCCTTTATTTTTCTATCGCTTTTAAGCGCCGCACTTCCAAAGTAAATCCTTCTTTGTTATAATATCATGAGTTTTGCGTGAAGGGGTTATTAAATTATGGGTAATGATTCAAGAGAATCCTTCGGTTCTCGTCTCGGTTTCATTTTAGTCAGCGCAGGCTGTGCTATCGGAATCGGAAATGTGTGGAAATTCCCTTATGTAACAGGGCTTAACGGAGGCGGCTGGTTTGTTCTTTTCTATCTGCTTTTCCTCCTTATTATGGGAATTCCGGTAATGACTATGGAGCTTGCCGTAGGACGTGCAAGCAGAAAATCAGCAGTGCAGGCTTACATGGCTCTTGAGAAGCCGGGACAGAAATGGCATTTACATGGATGGGTCGCTATATTCGGCTGTATCATGCTTATGATGTACTACACGACCGTATCCGGATGGATGGTAGACTACTTTGCCAAATTTCTTACAGGAACTTTCACTAATGGTATGGATGCCGATGCTATAGGCGGTGTTTTCGGAGGCATGCTCGCCGCACCTAAGGAAATGGGCTTCTGGATGGTACTTACCGTTGTTGCCGGTTTCCTTGTATGCAGTATGGGACTTGAAAAGGGTATTGAAAAGATAACTACAGTTATGATGGCTGCCCTGCTTATTCTTATAGTTATCCTTGCTGTACACAGTCTTCTTCTCCCTGGAGCCGGAGAAGGCATGAGCTTCTATCTCGTACCAAACTTTGAAAATGTCAAGGCTGTCGGCGGAATAACTCATGTCATATCAGCAGCAATGAATCAGGCCTTCTTTACACTCAGCCTCGGTGTTGCTGCTATGGAGATATTCGGAAGCTACATGAGCAAGTCACAGAGACTTGCAGGCGAAGCCTTAAGAATATGTATCCTTGATACCTTTGTTGCCATAGTTTCGGGTATCATTATATTCCCGGCATGCTTCTCTTACGGAGTTCATCCGGATGCAGGACCGTCACTTATATTTGTAACGCTTCCTAACGTATTCAACAATATGGCACTCGGACGTCTTTGGGGAACACTGTTCTTCCTGTTCATGACATTTGCAAGCTTTTCAACAGTTATAGCTGTATTTGAAAATATCCTTTCATTTGCAATGGATATGTTCGGTATCAGCCGTAAGAAAGCCTCAGTAATATGCTGTATCATGATACTTATATTAAGCGTTCCTTGCGTACTCGGATATAATGTATGGAGTGATCTCCATATCATAGGCGGACGTGATGTGCTCGACTCTGAGGACTTCATTGTCAGCAACCTGCTTCTTCCTTTAGGCTCACTCGTATTCCTTTTGTTCTGCGTAACAAAGTGGGGCTGGGGATTTGATAACTATATAAAGGAATGTAATGAGGGAACAGGACTTAAGATTCCTTATGCATTCAAGCGCTACTTCCAGTTTGTGCTTCCTGTCCTCATTGTTATCATTCTTATTCAGGGACTCAGATAATTCGGTAGTATAAAACCGCGGATCAGCGATTGTTTAAACAATTGCCGGTCCACGGTTTTGGTTTATCTTAGTATGAAAGAAATACAGTACTATTGATGGTTAAAGACTACCCGTCTTAAAATCAATAGATTTTAGTTTGTAATATTGATCTTAAATCAATCCTTATGCTCTCTGATCCTCTTTTTGGATTCATCAAGCTGTTCTCTGAGTCCCGGCTTGCCCTTAGCCTGGTTCATCTTGGAAATGCCTGCCGCATTTTTATTCGCTCCGCGTGATTGGCCTCCGCCCTTATCCATACGAAACATCTGCGCTGCAGCAACTGCAATACCGCATATAACGCATACTCCGATAAATATTAACTTTTCCATCTTTATGCCCTCATTTTTTATTTTTATACTGCGATTGTTTATTATAAACCTGATCCTTATCGTTTTGCGCTCATGTGCTCGAAGCAATCATTAAGATATATATAATGTGCTATGGCTGTCATAAGACTTACCGCAAAGCGCTCCTTTTCGCTCTCCGGGCTTGCATCAGCAGCTGTCAGCTTTCCGAACCCGAATACTGACCCGAGTATGTTCTCAAAACTGTCGCAAAAGCTGTCGTATTCATCTCCGTCCATCGGGAAAGGATCCGTTTTTAAAAACATGTCAATGTTATCCATGCTGAGCACCAATTTTGCCAAGGCTATAAACATAAGACATATTATCTGTTCACGACTGTAAAGCTTTTTTATCGGCTTTCCGATATATTTTTTCTTTACATAGTTGCTGATCATGGATGGTGTGACTTCCACACATCCAAGCGGCCGGAACACCTCATTAATATATTTTGTAGTCTGGTCGAGATACAGCCCTATGGAAGCTACCTCCGCTGATCTCGGCATCCTGAAATTTTTGATATCAGCCTGCATTTTACTCCTCTTTAATCAATCATCAGGCTTTATGCTTACTCAAAAAGATGATGCTGTTTTGCATTCTCATCTACTTCAAAGCCAACTATATAGCCGTATTTTTCCGCATAAAAGCTGCAGAGCTCTGTAGTGCGGTGTATCTCAACTTCTACATCATTTCCGAACTGTTTTCTCGCCATATCCGCAAGAGCATTGGCATCCTCTGGATTCTGGTTATTGGAAATAATTATCTTGCCGCCGTTATAACCGTGATTGAGCATCTGCTTATAGGTTCCCTTAAGTACCTTTGCCGCCCCTCTGTGCTTTCCGGCTAAATTGATAGTTCCTTCCGGGGATGCCTCTCCTATAATTCGAAGGTCAAGAATACCTATTGCCTTTACAAGCAGAGGATTAACACGCCCGTTATCGGCAAGTCTCTTAATTGACTGAAGCGTGAATAAAAGTGCCGTCTCCTTATTTCTGTATTCCGTAACCTTCTCTACAGCAGCCTCGCCTGTGATTCCTTCGGAAATCAGTTTGTTCAAGCGCTGTATCATAAGTATCATCTTTGGACCTGTGGCAAGTGAATCAATTACATATACATGTCTGTCCGGATGCTGCTCCTCATAGATATGCTTTGCAGATACCGCACAGTTAAAGCTGCCTGACAGATTGTGTGATATTGTAAAGCAATATATCTCTTCTGCATCTCCGAATGCATTCAGCCACTCATCCGGAGACGGACATGAGGTTGATGTAGCACCGGTATTATTATCTAAAGCATCATTAAATTCATCTATATTTGTATCCGGGGTATCTGCCCAATCGGTCCCGTTTATCATAATGTGGAGCGGAACAGTTTTATAATTCTCTCCGTACAGATCATATATATTGCAGGAAGAATCGGATACTATTAAATATGACATTGATAAGCCCTCCGTTATGTTTCTGAATCCAATGGTAGATTTATATGCAGACTTTGTCAAGGGTTTTGGCAAAACCGATGTGGAAATATTCACACTCCTGTTACATGATATTTAATTATGTAACTGTCTGTTCCGAATAATGCTTTCCCGGCATCTTGCTTATTAATTATTTTAACTATATTTTTGGGTTTGTTTATCATCATTAATACTTATACATTTTCATATATACAATATTGAATATTCTCAGGTCCATAAGCCTTAATATATTGACAAATTGCGGCATTTGTCATATTGTAGCAAACGTAAACATTAGCTTATTTCGGCTGTTGTTATTTATAATTTAAGAGAGGTCCGTTGCTTATGCATCGGCTGTCTGACCGATTAGGGGAGCTTGCAAAAAGCAGGCTGAGATTCGGCTGTTAGCGCCGTAACCCATAACCTGATTTGGATAATGCCAACGTAGGGAAATACTTTTAGATTCTCGGATGTTCAATATCATCCATGCTAAGGAGAGGCTCCCGGAAAGGCGCTTCTCTTTTTTATTACATTTATAAAGCTTATTGTTTCGTACTTTAACGGGATAGGCTTTTATAGACTTTCGGGTACATTGGGGGCACCACCTTGTACCTTTAACCTTCAGGCGCTTTCAAAAATTTCACATTGTCTTGTGTTCTTGTTCTTTTGCAAGGCTTTTTTTAAGACTCTTTATGCAGAAGACTGCTGGCTCTCATACTGTACATTTTGTATAGCAGCTGTTATACAGACATTTCGTTATTTTTCCAAGGTTAAGCCTGAACAAACAATCATATATTATTAAAGGAGCAATGAATATGATTCATACAGCATTAACTATCGCGGGAAGCGATTCATCAGGCGGAGCAGGCATTCAGGCCGATATTAAGACAATGACCGCTAACGGTGTCTATGCAATGAGTGCGATAACCGCACTTACAGCACAGAATACTACAGGTGTGCAGGGTATATATGAAGTTACACCTGAGTTTTTATCACTGCAGCTTGACAGCATTTTTACGGATATCAGACCGGATGCAGTCAAGATAGGCATGGTTTCCTCCACAGGACTTATCAAGGCAATTGCCGACAAGCTGAAGGAATATAAAGCTGAGAGAATAGTTGTTGATCCTGTTATGGTAGCAACCTCCGGAGCAAAGCTCATCAGTGATGACGCCATTGCGGCACTTAAGGATCTGCTGCTTCCGCTTGCAACCGTACTTACCCCTAATATCCCGGAAACAGAGGTTCTTGCAGAAATGCCTGTAAGATCTTCCGAAGATATGGTAACAGCTGCAGGCATTATCAGCAGCCGCTACGGCTGTGCCGTACTCTGTAAGGGCGGACACAGTCTTAATGATGCAAATGATCTTCTCTGCGCAAACGGAGAATATTACTGGTTTAACGGAAAGCGCATAGATAATCCGAATACACACGGAACCGGCTGTACACTTTCAAGTGCCATTGCCTCCAATCTTGCAAAGGGCTATGACCTCAAGACATCCGTAGAGCGTGCAAAGGAATACATCAGCGGTGCTCTTGCAGCCATGCTTGATCTCGGAAAGGGCTCAGGTCCTATGCAGCATAATTTTGACATTAACAGCAGATTTGCTGAGTAAAATTTTAATGCCAAAGGCTTACGCTTAAGGCTGATACATTTATTTATTTTAAAGAAACAGGAGCTTTAAATGGGAAAGAACACAGATATGCTTATCGAGTCTGTTAAGGACATATGGGATGGCTATGACAGACATCCGTTTGTAATGGGCATTGCCGACGGCACTCTTGATAAGGAAAAATTTAAGTATTACATGATTCAGGATTATCTCTATCTGATCGATTATGCCAGAGTTTTTGCTTTAGGCGTTGCTAAGGCTTCAGATAAAGAGACAATGCGCCATTTCGCAGGATACGTTGATCAGATCCTTGACGGCGAGATGGACATACACAGAGGTTATATGAAGAGACTCGGCATCAGTCTTGAAGAAGCCGAGCACACACCTCTCGCTCTTGACAATCTCAGCTACACCTCTTACATGCTCAGAATGGCTTATGAAGGCGGAGCTGCCGAAGTTATTGTAGCTATATTAAGCTGTGCCGTAAGCTATGAGGTCATTGCCAAGCATATAGTTGCAAATAACCCTGCTGCCGCAGATCATGAGTTTTACGGAGAATGGATACGAGGCTATGTTTCCGACGAATATGCAAAGGCAAACAAGGTGCTCATAGATCTTACAGAGAAACTTACTGCAGATTTGAACGATGCACAGTTAGAGCATCTTAAACAGATATTTATTAATTGTTCCCGCTATGAAGGCTCATTTTGGGATATGGCATGGGAGATGCGCGGATGATTCCCGAAGCAATGCTTGAATTTAACAATGTATCTCTTACCTACAACGGTGAAGCCGCACCTACGATCGATAATCTGAGCTTCAGTATAAAACGCGGAGAATTCGTATGCCTCATAGGCCCTTCAGGCTGCGGAAAAAGTACGATCTTTCGTCTTGTAAATAAGCTGTTAAAGCCTCAGTGCGGTGAGATTTATGCCGACGGTCAGAGTATAGGAGACCACAAGAATTACTGTGGTTATATGCCTCAGAATGATCTGCTTTTCCCATGGCGCACTGTTGCCGACAATGTAAGGCTTCCACTTGAGATCAAGGGCGGCCTCAGCAAGTCAGAGATGGATGAGCGTGTAAATGAGGTATTAAAAAACGTAGGGCTGGAAAGCTGGGGACAAAAATCTCCGTCCGAGCTTTCCGGAGGCATGCGTCAGCGTGCAGCCTTTGCAAGGACGCTTCTTACAGGCTGCGACCTGCTGCTTTTAGACGAGCCGTTTTCGGCGCTTGATTATCTTACAAGACTTTCCTTAAGAGAATGGCTTTTAGATCAATGGGAACGCGATAAAAAGACAATACTATTTATCACTCACGATGTGGATGAGGCAGTATTTTTATCAAACCGCGTCCTTGTTGCCGAGCATTATCCTATAGATAGCCTTACCAGCGTTGATATACCGGCAGCCTATCCGAGAAGCTTAAGATCATTAAGTGAACCCGGCATAGCAGATATCAAGGAAAGACTTATAGGCATGCTCAGAAAGGAGAACGCATGAAAAATAACGCTAAGGCGAATCTCCCGGCTGCCATCCTGCTGTTTGCTCTGCTTATCATCTGGCAGGCCGCAGCAATGCATATGAACGCGGCGTATATACTTCCTTCACCGATACAGATAGTTCAGAAGCTGTGGGAGCTCAGAGTTCCGTTATTTAAAGCTCACCTTCCGGCAACAATGGAGGTCGTGACTGTAGGATTAGCAATTTCGATAGTTCTCGGACTGTTTCTTGCTGTCATTATGGATATGAGTGAAACCGTGGAAAAGGCTATATATCCGCTCGTCATAGCCAGTCAGACTATACCTACTACAGCTCTTGCACCGCTTTTCGTGCTTTGGTTCGGATACGGCATATGGAGCAAGGTTCTGGTGACAGTGCTGATGACATTTTTCCCGATAACCATTACCGTTTTTGACGGATTCAAATCCGTGAAAACTGAAATGACAGAGCTGATGCAGACCTTCGGCGCGGATAAAAAGCAGATATTTTTAAAGCTTAAGCTGCCTGCCGTGCTTCCTTACTTTTTCTCTGCCATCAAGATGGCTATACCTATTTCAATCATAGGTGCCGCCATAGGAGAATGGCTGGGTGCACAGTCCGGTCTCGGTTATTTCAGCCGACGTATGATGACTCAGCTTGACGGAGCAGGCGTTTTCGCACCGATACTTCTTCTCAGTATTGCGGCTATGGTGCTTGTCGCTATAGTAGGTATTTTTGAAAAGAAACTCATACGCTGGAGAAAAGATCTTTAATTTATTCAGATATTGAAATGCTTTTTCGTGAGAACGGATCCACTCACCTTTCAGCATTCGATATAGAGCATGGAATCATTTAAATGCTTCCTTAAAACTTAAACTTTATTCATTAAGGGGAAAGATTATGAAAAAAAGAAAACTAATAGCATTATTTGCAGCCTGCGCTCTTGCAGCTGCTTCACTTGCAGGATGCGGATCATCTGCTTCCACTGAATCATCTGCAGAGGCTGAAGAAAGCACTGAAGAAACAGTAACCGAAGCTGATGCTGATACTGCAGAAGCCTCAGAAGATCAGGATCTTCGTGAGATCAACGTGGTTTTAGACTGGTATCCTAACGCCATTCATACATTTATCTACACCGCTATCGAGCGTGGCTACTACGCAGAGGAAGGCATTAAGGTAAACATTCAGTTCCCAAGCAATACCAATGACGCCCTCAGCCTCGTTGCTGCAGGAAAGGCCGAGATCGGCATGTACTATCAGCATGATCTCATTCAGTCTGTTGCAAATCAGGGTATAGGCTTAAAGAGCATCGGCGCTATCGTACAAAGCCCGCTCAACATCATCCTTTCACTTAAGGATGAGAATATTAACCGCCCTAAGGATCTTGAAGGCAAGATCGTAGGCTATGCCGGAACAGCTCTCAGCGAGTCTCTTGTACAGACCATGATGGAAGCTGACGGAGCAGATTTCTCAAAGACAACACTGCTCGATGTCGGATTTGATCTTATGAGCTCAATGACTACAGGAAATGTTGATGCTACAATAGGCTGCCTTGTAAACCATGAAGTTCCTCAGCTTGAGGAGGAAGGCTTTGATGTTAACTATTTCATGGTTAATGACTACGGCATTCCTAATTACTATGAGGCTATTTTCCTTGCAAGCGACGATATGATAGCCAATGAATCTGACGTACTTGCAGGCTTCCTCCGTGCTTCAAAGAAGGGCTTTGAGGATTTCAAGGCTGATCCTGACGGATGCCTCCAGATCCTTCTTGACAACCAGAATGAGGAAAACTTCCCGCTTTCAAAGACTGTTGAAGAAAAGAGCTGCGAAGTACTTCTTCCTCTCATGGAGACAGCTGATGCAGAGTTCCTTTCACAGACAGATGACTGCTGGCAGGAAAACATCGATTGGATGCTTGAGACCGGTCTCATTGATAAGGCTGTAGATGTAAGCGATGTTAAGACAGATATAGAGTTTTGATATTCATATCTGAACTTATAATACCTTGCTTGGTTAATGCTTAAAGACGTGTGCCTCAGAGCGCACATTTAAAAGCGGTACCGGATGAATTTCCGATACCGCTTTTCTTTTGAATTATAATAGTTTAAATAATGATCCTGACATTATTAAAATATTTCTGAGAGCTATAATATCGGCTCCGTCAGAACAGCTCTGCAAATTCCTCTCCGCTGAGCTTTTCCTTTTCAAGCAGTAGTGCACAGCTCTTTTCAAGAACATCTCTATGTGCTTCGATCATTTCCTTAGCATCATGATAACACTCATCTACAAGCTTCTTAACCTCTCTGTCGATAAGGCTCAGCATGTCCTCACCATAGGTCTTGTTATGTGCGATATCGTAACCGAGGAAGACATCATCGCCTCCGTTATTCTCATCACAGTTTATCATGCCTATCTGATCACTCATGCCGTACTGCATAACCATTGCACGTGCTATCTTTGTTACCTGCTTGATATCCTGTGAAGCACCTGTGGTTATATCATCACATATAAGCTCCTCGGCAATACGTCCTCCCATGGCAGCCATCATCATATGCTTTAGCTGTCCTTTGGTAATGTGACTGTCGTCCTTATCAGGAAGCGGCATGGTATAGCCTGCAGCGCCCTCTCCGGTAGGAATAATGCTTATGAGATGTACAGGTCCTACGTCCTTTAAAAGGTGGAAAATGATAGCATGTCCGGTCTCATGATACGCCGTGATCTTTTTATCACGTTCTGAAATGATCTTGGACTTCTTTTCCTTACCTATACCGGTCTTAATGAAGGCATCTTCTATATCCTTCTGATCGATCTCGGTTTTCTTCTCCATGGTGGCTTCAATAGCTGCCTCATTAAGAAGGTTCTCAAGATCTGCTCCGGTATATCCGGATGTAGTCTGCGCTATTCTATGCAGATCAACATCAGCTGCAAGATGCTTATTTCTGGCGTGAACATTAAGTATCGCCTCACGTGCCACAACATCCGGATGGCCTACGGTTATCTTTCTGTCAAAACGTCCCGGTCTCATAATGGCAGGATCAAGTATATCCACTCTGTTGGTTGCTGCCATGACTATGATGCCCTGATTCTTCTCAAAGCCATCCATTTCTACAAGCATCTGATTGAGTGTCTGCTCACGCTCATCATGTGAGCCGCCAAGGCCTGTACCTCTTCGTCTTGCTACCGCATCGATCTCATCGATAAATATGATGCACGGCGAATTCTTTTTCGCCTCTTCGAACATATCACGGACTCTTGCAGCACCTACACCTACAAACATTTCTACGAAATCAGAGCCGGAAATGCTGTAAAACGGAACTCTCGCCTCACCTGCGACAGCCTTTGCAAGAAGCGTTTTTCCGGTTCCCGGAGATCCGACCAATATTACTCCCTTAGGAATACGCGCACCCATATCATTAAAGGCCTTAGGATTCTTTAAAAACTCTATGACCTCTTTAAGCTCATCCTTTTCCTCGACCATTCCGGCAACATCATCAAGCTTAACACTGACATTGCTTGAAAGTCTCGCACGGCTCTTTGAAAAGTTCGCCATCTTTGCGCCCTGTCCGCCGGCCGCTCCGCTCATCATCCTTATAAGGAAAACTATCATAATAATGCTTATGAGCGAAGGTACTACTGTGGCGATAAGCAGATTATAGCTGCCGGTCTTACGAACCTCGTAATCCACTCCGGCAGTTTCAAGCTTTTCTGCAAATCTATCGGCGCTGGTAACATTGGCACTTAACACTCTGCCGTCAGATGTAAGATCTGTGGCTGAAACAGTACCGCTGTTATTGTCCGATGCTGTAGTAATAGTTACTGCATAGCTTCCCGAATCGGCAGATGTAAGCAGGCTCTCCATCTGAGTGCTCGAAATGTTTACCGTCATCTGATTTCTTCCGAAACCTCGCGTAAGAGCATACGCCAGCAGCATAAACATGAGCAGACCAAGCCATGTATTGCGCATCATTTTCTGATTAGTGTTCATGCCTTAGTCAAGTCCTTCAACAACTCCGATGTACGGAAGATTTCTGTATTTCTGATCATAGTCAAGACCGTAGCCGATAACAAACTTATCCGGTACGTCGAAACCGCAGTAATCGATCTTGACCTCTCTTATTCTTCTGTCAGGCTTATTAAGCATAGCTGCAAGCTTTAATGATGCAGGCTTTCTGTCCTTAAGCATCTCTAAAAGATATGAAAGTGTATAGCCTGTATCAATGATATCCTCAACCACGATGACCTCACGTCCCTCAAGCGGCTCATCATGATCCTTAACGATCTTAACTATGCCTGATGAGGTAGTTCCTGAACCGTAGCTTGTGACCTGCATGAAGTCGATAGTTACAGGAACGGTGATGTATTTTGAAAGCTCTGTCATAAAATAGGCTCCGCCCTTAAGTATGCAGATGAGATGAACGCTCTTTCCTTCGTAATCTCTGCTTATCTGTGCACCCATCTCCTTGATCCTTGCAACGAGCTTTTCCTCAGATATAAGTGTACTTATCGTATACACAATAATTTCCTCCGTGTTTTATCATTTTTATGTAAATGCTTACGCTTAATTACATTCCTCTGTATGTGATATAGGTCTCCCTGTATCCGTTATCTGCAGCTGCCATACCCGGCAGATCCGCATGAGCTCCCTTACCCATGAAAAGCAGCTTATCTATGTCCTGAAAATGCCTGTCTCCCCAGTCCTTAAGCGGAATATCAAGCAGTCTCAACGCTTCGATTATAACATATATCCTGAATATCTGCGGCTTTTCTTTGAGCTTAGTCTGGCCCAGTCTGATCCTTTTTACACCGTTTTCAGACTGTTCCTCCTGCTCATTAAGCTTCCTTATAAAATCTGCGGCCTCAGATCGTATAAATTCATCCGCTTCATATATTTTCTGACCTGCAGCTGCAATATGCTCCGCAGCTTTCTCATTGACAGAAGCCTTCAGCTCCGGCATGATAATATTTCTGATCCTGTTTCTTGTATGATCATTTTCAAGATTGGTCGAATCGGTCACATATCCTATGCCCTTTTTACTAAGCCATTCTGTAATATCTTTTTTACCAATGCAAAGAAGCGGTCTGATAATGTCATCTCTTTTAGGCTGCATGCCGCCAAGTCCCTTAAGTCCGCTGCCTCTCAGCATATTAAAAAGAATAGTCTCTGCCTGATCATCTGCATGATGTGCGACAGCCTTTATTGCTCTGCCTTCAACGAGCTTCTTTCCAATCGTATCGAAGGCTCTGTAGCGCAGGATACGTCCGGCCTCTTCCTCAGTAAGTCCCTGCTCCTTCATATAGCCTCTGACATCCTCATGAAATGCTTCAAACGGTATATCATATTTCCTGCAGAGTGCTTTGCAGAATTCCTCGTCTCTTAATGCCTCTTCTCCTCTGAGTCCATGATTGACGTGAACAGCAAACAGCTTTATGCTAAGCAGTCTCTTAAGCTCATAAAGTACCATTAAAAGTGCGACAGAATCAGCGCCTCCCGAAAAGCCGACTATAACATTATCACCCTTTTCGACAAGCTCGTTTTCTCTTATGAATTTCAAAACTCTATTTGTAAATCTGTCCATAAACCGTCTGTCTTTTTGCATTTACAGTACCGTATTCCGGTAATCTTATAAAGGAAAACCCGGAACACATCTTGATGTTCCGGGTGTCTGACCAAACCGAACGAATAAACCTGATTACGTCTTGCTTATTTAATTGTTCTTTTCCTTTAAAAGTATCTCATCGGGACTTAGTAGTCCAAGCTTATCCTTTGCTACTTCCTTTATATATTTATCGGTAGTAACATATTTTTTCTTTTCCTTGAGATTCGCTGTTCGATTCTCTTCCTGTGCTATGTCCCTCTTAAGTGATTCTTCCTTCTGAATATATGTCTGCTCCTGCTTGCGCATATCATTCTCATTGGTCACTATTGTGCCCGCAATGATCCCCACCATGAGCAGAAGCCCGATCATGGTTGCACTGCTGTTCAGATTTTTCTTTCGATGCGCTTTTTTTTCTTTCATCAAAAATCACTTCTTATATGTATTTATAAAGTTCCTTTGCCTCATCCTTCTTCTGAGTTTCCTCTATTGAAAGAACTTCTACGGCAACAGATCTTTCGCCAAAGCCGATCTCTATGCGGTCTCCGACTTTGACATCATATGACGCCTTCTGCGGTTTACCGTTAACTACGATCCTTCCGGCATTGCATGCATCGCATGCCACCGTGCGTCTTTTTATAAGGCGGGATACCTTGAGATATTTATCAAGTCTCATCTAAGGTCCAATTACTTAACAGCGTCCTTAAGAGCCTTTGCTGCAGTGAACTTTGCAACTGTGCATGCCGGTGACTCCATTGACTCTCCGGTTCTTGGGTTGCGTACTGTTCTTGCCTCTCTCTTTGCAGCCTTGAATGATCCGAGATCAGGTATCTGAACCTTTCCTCCGTCCTTGATCTCAGCTGTTATTGTAGATGTAAGAGCCTTAATAACAAGCTCGATATCCTTCTTTGTAACACCTGTTTCCTTAGCAATAGCTGCAACAAGTTCACCCTTATTCATGGTAACCCTCCTTGGTTATATAATCAAATTCTAATATAAAAATATAATATTTTTGCAGTATTATGTCAAGCTTTTGGCCTTAATGCGGCTATTATTGAACGAGCATATTTTATAAGCTCCTCGATTGTTTTCACATCATTTCTGCCGCCGTTCCAAATAAATCTCGGATTTGCGCCTGTCATAAACTTGAGCTTTCCTTTTCCGTCCTCAATGAGCTTAGGGATAGCATCGACATTTATCTCTGCCTTCGGATACATTTTAAGCTCCATGCCGCCGTTTCGTATATTTACTTCGGTAATATATGCCTCGTGCGCCTCGGCCTTGAGCAATGCAATCTGTAATAGCCTCTCGGCCTCCTTAGGTATATCACCGTAGCGATCCGTGAGCTCGTCCTCCATATCGCCAAGCTCGGCTTCATTGGATATCTCCGATATCCTCTTATAAATGTCAAGCTTCTGATAGCTGTTTCCTATATAGCTGTCCGGTATGAAAGCATCTGCATCACAGTCAACGCTCGTCTCAAATTCCGGTTTTTCTATCTTTATGCCTCTCATTATCTTCACGGCATCCGACAGCAGCTTGCAATATAAATCATAGCCGACAGCCTGCATTTCTCCGTGCTGCTCTGCGCCTAATACATTGCCCGCACCTCTTATCTCAAGATCTCTCATGGCGATCTTAATACCGGCTCCGAATTCAGTGAATTCCCTTATGGCCTTGAGACGCTTTTCTGCTTCCTCGCTGAGTATCTTATTGCGCCTGTACATAAAGAAGGCGTAGGCGGTCTTGTTGGAACGTCCGACTCTTCCTCTAAGCTGATAAAGCTGACTGAGTCCCATGAGCTCTGCACCGTCAACTATGAGCGTATTTGCATTCGGAATGTCAAGCCCGGTCTCTATGATGGTCGTTGCGATAAGCACATCTATCTCTCCGCTCACAAACTCCATCATAATGTCCTCGAGCTCACGCTCGTGCATCTGACCATGAGCATACTCGATCCTTGCGTTAGGCATAAGCACTCGCAAATGATTACATTTTTCCTCTATATCCTTTACACGGTTATAGACATAGAATACCTGTCCGTTTCTTGAAAGCTCTCTGGATATTGCTTCTCTTACGAATTCATCATTATATTCAAGCACATAGGTCTGAATAGGAACTCTGTCAAACGGCGGCTCCTCGAGTACCGAAAGATCTCTGATGCCCGAAAGAGACATATGCAGTGTCCTTGGTATTGGCGTAGCTGTAAGCGAAAGAACGTCTATATTGCTCTTTAACTGCTTTATCTTTTCTTTGTGGGCAACTCCGAAGCGCTGTTCCTCATCTATGATGAGAAGGCCCAGATCCTTAAACTCCACATCCTTTGACAAAAGTCTGTGTGTTCCTATAACAATGTCAACCTTTCCTTCCTTAAGCTTTGCGGCTGTCTTTTTATTCTGGTCGCTTGTCCTGAAACGTGACATCATTGCTATTTCAACAGGAAACTTTTCCAGTCTCTCGCAGAAGGTCTTGTAATGCTGCTGAGCAAGTATAGTAGTAGGTACTAAAAGCGCTACCTGCTTTCCGTCCTGCACGGCCTTAAACGCCGCTCTTAATGCTATTTCTGTCTTTCCGTAGCCGACATCTCCGCATATAAGTCTGTCCATGATGCCGCTGGATTCCATATCGGCCTTTACTGCCGCTATGGCGCTCAGCTGATCATCTGTTTCTTCATAAGGAAACAGCTCCTCAAACTCTGTCTGCCATATCGTGTCAGGACTGTATTTATAGCCGTCTGCATTAAGCCTTGAAGCATACAGCTTTATCAGATCCTTCGCTATATCCTGAACAGCTCTTGCCACTCTCTGTCTGGTCTTATGCCATTCTGTTCCGTTTAATTTGTTAAGCTTTGGCTTAACCGCCTCGGAGCTTGCATACTTTTGAATCAGATCGAGCTTGGTCGCCGGTATATACAGATTTCCTCCGTCAGCATATTCGACCTTAATATAGTCCTTGCCTATATTGTCTCTTACTATATGCTCAAGTCCTCTGTAAATGCCTATTCCGTGATTTTCATGTACTACATAATCTCCGACATTGAGCTCATTTAACGAGCTGAGTCTTTCGCCGTCTGTATTTTTCCTGCGCTTCTTTTTTCTTAATGTTCTTCCGAACATATCGCTTTCTGTCAGAAGCACATACTTGATATCAGTATATACAAAGCCCTGTCTCAGACTTCCGCAGACTACCTCCGTCTCGCCGGGTTTTAAGCTTTCTGAACTATTTTCATCCGGACAAAATGCCTTGATCCCATACACTCTGAGATCCTCTGCAAGTCTTGAGGTTCTTGTCCTTGAAGGTGTGAGCACCGTAATTCTAAAGCCTTTTTCCTGATAGCTTTTAATGTCGGAAATCAGCATTTCGAAGCTGTCCTTATATTGTCCTACAGCTGCTGTATTAAAATGAAATGACTTTGCTGCGCCGGTTCCGGTAACTGCTCCGTCAAGTCCTGATATATATAAGCTCCTGTGTGAACGCACAGTCTCCATCAGCTCATCCGCTGAAATAATATCAACTGTACGGTTTAACTCATCCTCATCACCAGGCACCGGAGCATTGACATTTTTTTTAGAAGCATTTTTCGGCGCTGTTTTAAGGTCTGCTCCAATCCCGCTTTTAAGCCTTTTCTCAATACTCTCTGAAAATTCAGCCTCTACAGCTTCTGCCCTTAGCACTGATTTTACCTGATCATCCATTACAAGCAGCGTATCCGGCCCAAAATAGTCTATAAGCGTAACCTTTTTCTCTGCCGCAAAGGCTTTCCCGGAATCTCCTGCAGGGTAAAGCTCCACCTTATCTATACGTTCAACGGAACGCTGAGAAAGTGTATCAAAGCTCCTTATGGTGTCTATCTCATCATCAAAGAATTCTATTCTGTAAGGAGTCTCTGAGGCCATAGGGTAAATATCGGCTATACCGCCTCTTATGGCAAATTCACCCATAGCCTCAACAGATGCGGTACGCTCATAGCCAAGCATACTTAGCAGCTTTGCAAGATTTGCGGTATCAATGACCATTCCTTCTTTAAGCTCAAGCTTTGCGGCACTCATAGCCTTTCTTGCAGGTATCTTATCCATAAGAGCATCAATTGAAGCAACTATGATGCCGCTTGCATCCTCCATAAGATGCCTCAGGGCTTCCATACGCTGATTATCCAAATAGCTTCCGTGTATATCAGAGCTGTAGAACAGCAGATCCTTTGCCGGATACTGCCACACCGCCTCACTGAAATTTCTCAGATCCGAAACAGCCTCCGCCGCAGAATGTTCATTCGGGGATATGTATAAGGTCCACTTATAATCCGAAGAAAGCTCTGCCGCAAGCTGCAGCTTCTGTGAATCCATACATCCCGTGACAGCAAAAGGAGCGGAAGCTGTCATCAGCTCCCGCTTTAGGTCATTGTATTCCTTTATCGTGCTCAGTGAATCGTACATTTTTAAGCTTTGGTTTCTTCTTCGGTCTGCGGTGCTAAGTCTATGCCGTTAAATTCATTCATAGCTTCCGCAACTCCCTTGTCGATAATGCAAAGTGCTGCATCTCCTGCTGCCGAAAAGGCTTTATCCATGGTTTCCTTATCCTTGCCGGCAAAGCGTCCGAGTACATGAGCTGCAAGATCGGTCTGTTCTCTTTTTGCTCCCACACCTATACGAACTCTCGGGAAGCCGTCACTGCCTATGCAGGCAATGATGCTCTTAATGCCGTTATGTCCCCCGGCTGAGCCCTGTCCTCTTACTCTCATTCTGCCGCAGGCAAAATTAATATCATCATAGAGCACTATGATATGATCCGGCTCAATGTTGAAATAATTTGCAGCCTCCGCAACAGACTCTCCCGAAAGATTCATATAGGTCTGCGGCTTTAATAGTAAAAGCTTCTGTCCGTTTCTTACAACAGATGCACTGAGTCCCTTAAACTTCTTTTCGCTTATCCTTGTGCCAAGCTTTTCTGCCAATTTATCTATGGCATTGAAGCCTGCATTGTGGCGTGTTTCTTCGTATTTTTTATCGGGATTACCAAGCCCGACTATCAGATATATTTCCATTAATTCTCTTTATTATCAGTTAATTTCTTCAAGAATATTTCTTGCAACTATGATTCCGTTAGCACTTGCCTGCTGAAGGCCTCTTGTAATAGATGCGCCGTCTCCCATAGTTTTGAGATTCTTTACTGAGGTATTGAACTTTTTATCTACAACTACCTTGTTTGAATAGAACTTGACCTCTACGCCGTAAAGTAATGTCTCTGCTGATGCAATACCAGGTGATACCTCATCTAATGCAAAGAGCATTTCCTTAATATCGAGCATTATTCTGTATGGAAGTACAAGGCTGAGATCTCCCGGAACCGCATCCTTAAGTGTAGGTATAAGGTTATTTCTGCAGAGTCTTTCCTCAGTAGTACGTCTTCCTCTTAAGAAGTCTCCGAAGGTCTGAACCATTATCTTTCCGTCACAAAGCATATTTGAAAGCATTGCTATATGCTTGCCGTACTCAATAGGAGTCTTGAACGGCTTTGTGAAATTCTTGGATACAAGAAGAGCAAAGTTAGTATTATTGGTCTTCATATCCTTTGACTTATAAGCATGGCCGTTTACAACAGCAAGTCCGTTATCATAGTACTCCGTAGCAACCTCGCCTGACGGATTTGTACAGAAGGTACGAACCTTGTCATCGAAGGTAGGTGTATGATAAATGAGCTTTGCCTCGTAGAGGTTCTTGTTTAAGAACTCCATTATCTCATCTCTTACCTCGACTCTGACACCGATATCTACGGTTCCAACCTGTGTCTCTATATCATGATCCTTGCAGATATGTGAGAACCAGTCAGAGCCCTCACGGCCGATTCCTGCCGCGATATGATCAGCCATTATAGTCTCGCCCTTATTGGTAACTACGCCCTTCGCTTCTCCGTTTTCTATGATAATGTCATTTACCATAGTAAGGAATTCCATCTCAACGCCCTTTGCTAAGAGATATTCCTGTATTCTTGAGTAGATCTTATAGCCTTCCTCTGTTCCCAAGTGTCTGATAGGACACTCAACAAGCTTAAGGTTAGCCTTGATCGCACGACGTCTTATTTCCTCTATTTCCTGCTGCTTATCCACGCCGTAAACATTTTTATCAGCTCCGAACTTAAGATAGATCTCATCAGATTCATGGATAAGCTTAACTGCCTCGTCATAGCCTAATATGTCAGGAAGGTGACCTCCTACATCCGGTGACAGTGAAAGCTTTCCGTCTGAGAATGCTCCCGCACCCGCAAAGCCTGTAGTGATATTACATGGCTTGCAATTCATGCAGCGTCCTGTTACACGCTTAGGACATGAACGATTTTCAATCGCACGTCCCTTTTCTATCATGAGTATCTTGAGCTCAGGTTTTTTTTCTATAAGTTCATAAGCACAGAAAATACCGGAAGGGCCGGCTCCTATTATAACAACATCATATTTATTGAGTTTACTCATTATCATTTCCTCCTATTGATACAGCTGCATGCTCGATCTCTGCCAGCTTAAGTATCTCTTCTTCTCGTTTCTGACAGGTGAATATAAGCACCTGTCCCTTGTAATTATGAGCTAAAAACTTCATGGAGTCCATGAGTCTCTCGTCATCGTATAATGCAAAGCTGTCGTCAAGTATAAGCGGTATGCGGTCTGCTTCACCTGCTATAAATCTGATTGCGGCAAGCCTGAGCGCCATATATACCTGATCTGCAGTTCCCTGGCTTACATCATTTACCGATATCATGCCATCGCGGCAATTGAGCTCGACATTTAAGTTCACTCCTGCATTGACGCTGTTATAGCGTCCGCCGGTAAAGCCGCTTATCATGCGTGAGGCTTCCTTGTTGATATATGTGCCGACAGCTTCTCTGATAGATCCGGAAAGCTCTCTTAATGTGTCGGCTGCCAGATCCACTGAATCTATCTCATCTCTTACTCTTCTGTTAGTTTCAGCCTTTCTCTTGAGCACGGCTGCCTCGGATCTAAGTGAGGAAAGCACCAGCAAATCGTCATTGACAGCATCCCTTATGCGCTTTTGCTCATCCAGCTCATTTAAATGCTGTCTTTGCTCTGTATTAAGACCCTGCAGCCTTTGAACAAGCTCGTCTCTGCAGCTTTCTGCTTCTCTGAGCCTTCCGGCATTCGCAATGTATTCATCGATCTTCTTTCTCAAAAGCTCCATTCCCTGATCTGATAAGGCTGTCTCCTGATCCGGATCAAGATGTCTGGAAAAGAGCTCCAAAAGCTTAGCTGTATCATTTCTCTTTACCCGTATAAGCTGAACAGTCTTAAATATCGTAAGGACCGCACCTATAAGCAGTGCAATAGCAACGATAAAGAAAATGTAGGCATATTCTCCCAATGCGGTATATATTCCCTTAATATCCCACATACGGCAGCCAGCTGCAAATACTCCCAATGCAAGACAGATAAAGACTGTCATTGTATAGACAGGAATAGCCTTTTTAACATCAGTATACTCGCTGTAGAGCTCATCAGCTTTTTCTCTCAGCTCTTTGGCATCCCTTTCACCGTTTAAGCCTTTAGCTGAAAGCGCAGAGCTAAGCTCCTTTATCCTAAGCTCATTATCGCCTAAGCTGATCGCAGTTTCTCCTGCTGAACGGCCTGCCGCCTCATTAAGCTTTGATATTTCACTGATGCGATTATTTCTCCTTGGATCCCTGAGAGATTCTTCTGTCTTTTTAATTTTTACAAGCACACGGTTATATTCCGTCTGTGCATTAGTATCAAGCTTAGCTTCAAGCTCTTTTTTTCTGTCTGAGAGGAACCTAAGCGCAGCATCGGCATCAAGTCCTGAATTTACAGTGCCGGTGACATTGGCCGCATACCTTTTTATCTCAGCCGCCATATCCTTGCCTGTCGCTGCCTGCAGCTGACCGGAGCTCACTGTGTTGACATAGGCTGTCTCGCTGAGATCATTCATTAGTCTCTTCATAAGACCTTCGGTTTCCGATTCAGCAACGAAACAGTTATTATCTATATCATAAATCCTGATATCATCCGCAGAGACATTAAAATCTCTGTCTATACGATAATTCCTTCCGTCATCAGAGACTTCAAGACTTCCTCCGTAAATATCAGGCGTATGCCATGGTCTCATTCTTTCGTAAACAGGGCGCTGAGCTCCGCGGCGTTTTTTATCTGCCCCGTAAAGCATCGATCTTATAAAAAGATGGATCGTACTTTTACCGGCTTCATTCGGTCCTGTTATAACATTAATGCCATCACTGAGCTCCAGCGTAAAATTCCTGAACCTGCCGAAGCCTGTAATGTGTATTTTTTTTATTCTCATCGCTCAGTCCTCATTATCAGAGGTCTTTAAAAGAGCCTCAAGTCCGTAAAACATCGCTTTTTTCTCTATCTGCGACATTTCCTTTTTCCTGTTTACAATACTGGAAATATAAAAGCCTATCATATCCTGCGGATGCTCCTTGAACAGCTCCACATAATCGTACTCAGGAACAGTTTCATCAATTACCTCATTGATCCTGAACGTTTCCTTTATGCTGTCGAGCTTCAGATCCTCCTCCGGCGCTCTGCTGCCGGTAAGTCTGAGTCTGTATATATTTTTTTCGCCTCGTTTTATAAGCTCTTTCCTGACAGAGCTTATAAGCTCCTCGGCCGTTGTTTTCGGACTTATCTTAATATTAAGAGTCACATAGGAAAGTCCGGCAAGCGGCAAAAATTCAATATGCTCTAACCTTCCGGTCTCTTCGTATATTTCACCCTCCATAGCTCCGTGCTCTCCGGTATCTCTTGAATCCTCAGGTTCAAAGGTTCCCGGGCAGTATGCCATATCCTTTATTATTTCCTTCTGACCGCTTTTTCCGCCGAAGGCAACATATGAGAACTCAGAGCCTGTAAAAGCTCTTTCCGCCTCCAACTCATCATCCGGACACAGCATAGCTATTCTTATCTCTTCGCTGTCTGGATAGGCTTCGGCTGCTTCGCTGAATTTTTTAGGTTCGGCATTTTTAAGACGCTCAACAAGCACTGTTTCCGTCTCTTCGCCTTCTCCTTCCTGCAGATCTCTGAAAGGAAGTATCGGAGGTTTTTCTTTAATGGTGTTTACCTTAGCCTCAAGCACACTGCAGCAGGAGGCTGCAAATATCTCAGTACCTATCTTATCGAGTACTATTCTCTGCACTGAAGGTTCAAGCACATAACGAACATTTGATGACCATTCAAAGCTCCTTACCGGGCTGCTTCCCGCAACAATATCCGTTTTGCCGGCAATTATAACAATGTAAATGCCGCTATGCGCTCTGAACAGATCATTAACTGCCTCAAGCTCCTCTATTGCAGGAATATGCGCAAAAAGGCCTCCTGTGATCATCACAAGATCCACTCCGTCCTCTTCTGCCTTAGCCAGCAGATTTCTGAGACTGTCCAAAAGCTCTGTACTTCTGTCTTTATCCCAGCGTCTGCCGCTTTCAATCGGATTTCCTATGCAAATGTCGCTTAAATGTATGAATTTCATATACCCAAACTTCTGTCCTTAAAGACTCGAAAAGCCTCCGGCAGCTTTTAAGACTGTTTCGGAGGCATTTATTTATGTTTTAAAAGGATCCGTGCGCACTTTTGATCAAAGCTCGCAGTTACCGGTTGTACGTGGGAACGGTATAACGTCACGGATGTTCTGCATTCCGGTAATGTACATAACCGCTCTCTCGAAGCCGAGACCGAATCCGCTGTGTCTTACAGAACCGTATTTTCTGAGATCAAGATAGAATTCATATGCCTCAGGATCAAGTCCGAGCTCCTTCATACGTCCTAAAAGCTTATCATAGTTTTCCTCACGCTGTGAGCCGCCCATGATCTCTCCTACGCCCGGAACAAGACAGTCTACTGCCGCAACGGTCTTTCCGTCATCGTTGAGCTTCATATAGAATGCCTTGATGTCCTTCGGATAGTCCGTAACAAATATAGGCTTCTTGAATATCTGCTCAGTGAGGAAACGCTCATGCTCTGTCTGAAGATCACATCCCCATTCAACCTTATTTTCAAATTTGTCATTATACTTCGTAAGGAGCTCAACAGCCTCCGTATATGTTACTCTGCCGAACTCGCTGTTTACGAGGTGCTGTAATCTGTCAATAAGGCCCTTCTCAACAAAGCTGTCGAAGAACTTCATCTCCTCAGGTGCATTTTCAAGTACATAGTTGATAATGTACTTAAGCATGCTCTCCTCAACCTCGATAACATCATCAAGGTCTGCAAATGCCATCTCAGGCTCTATCATCCAGAACTCCGCTGCATGTCTTGTGGTATTGGAGTTTTCTGCACGGAAGGTAGGTCCGAAGGTATAAACATTTCTGAATGCGGGCATGTAAGTCTCAACATTAAGCTGACCTGAAACGGTTAAGAATGTTTCCTTGCCGAAGAAGTCCTTGGAATAATCTACGGTCTTTGCATCACCTGCGGCGATCCTTTCAAGATCAAGTGTTGTAACCTGGAACATCTCACCTGCACCCTCACAGTCAGAGGCTGTGATAAGCGGCGTATGAACATATACAAAGCCTCTGTCCTGATAGAACTTATGAATTGCATATGCGATGAGTGATCTCACTCTGAATACTGCCATGAATGTGTTGGTTCTCTGTCTGAGATGAGGCATTGTCCTGAGGTACTCAAGTGTATGTCTCTTCTTCTGAAGCGGGTAATCAGGTGTTGATGCACCCTCTATCTCAACCTTTACCGCCTGTATCTCGAATGGCTGCTTTGCCTCAGGTGTAGCAACTAAGGTTCCTGTAACTATGATCGCAGAACCGACATTGAGCTTTGATACCTCAGCAAAATTATCCATAGTGTCATGATAAACGATCTGAAGTGTATCAAAGGAGCTTCCGTCATTTAAAACTATGAAGCCGAAGGTCTTGGAGTCTCTGACTGATCTGATCCAGCCTCCTACCTTTATTTCTTTGCCGATAAATTTATCTGTTTCCTTGAACAGTCTGCTGACTGTAACTAATTTTTCCATTTCCTTATTAATGAAGAGGCTATATATGCCCTTCGTTACCTCCATATACCTTTTATATCTATAACTTTTTACTGCTCGTCAAGCTTTGAAGCTGCCTCGCTTACCGATGCGGCGGTGCCGTTTTCAAGCATTTCAAGCATCATGCTTATCTTGTTTCTGTCTAAATTCTTTGCTCCGATATAGGATACAAACTCTTTATTTATGCGTGACTCCGCAGCAGTGATCCTGTCGCTGACAGCTTTATGTTCGGCTGCGGCATCATTGATCTCGGCAGTCTTTTCAGCAAGTCTGTCCTTATAATTTTCGTCTATATCCGCCATGAGCCTGTCCTTTGTGACAGTTTCGAACTCATTTAAGGCTCCGGCCTTCTGTGCCTCGATTTCGGCCTTCTTCTGATTGAGCCCCGCAAGCTCTGTATCAAACTCATGAAGATCATAGCTGCTGTCATCGCCGGCTTTTTTGATAGTTTTTTCTATATTCTTGGCCTTTTTCTCATTTGCCTTTATGCTGTTAATGATATTAAGGCAATTCTTTATCTCATCACGATATCTTACTCTTGTATTTGACCATATCATGATATAAGCAAACAGCAGAATTATCGCTGCCAGCCCTATTGCAAAGTATACAGTAGTGCTCTCGCCTGCAAGCGCTTTGGCCTTTGTCATGCTGCCCGAGATATACATTATGAGCAGGAATATTGCAAGGTAAACCAGATATCCGAATATGCTCGGACAGAATATCCTGTAATAAAGACGGCTTTTAAGTATAGCCGGAAGCTTATTGGTGCCGGCATATGCCTTAAGAGCATTTTTGAATGCATCTGCCTCCTGCTTAACGCCCTTAGTAGCTTCCTTAGTCTTCGCCTTCATGCCCTCGTTCAAGGCTTTCTGTCTTTTATCCCCGGCAGACTTAAGCTCAGAGTTAACCGCCTTCAGCTGTTTGTCAAAGCCTGTCTCGATATCAGAACGTCTGTCGCTTATCGTCTTGTTCTTTTCCTTTTCGATGCTGTTCTTCATCGAGGCAAAGGCATTCTCAAGACTCTTCTTTCTCTCGCCGCATTCGATAAGCGCTGTCCTGTCGGCTTCAAGCTGATCTGTAAGACCCAAAAGCTCTGTCAGAAATTCCTTAGGTGAATTAATATCCGCCATTTTATACCTCCGTCAGTTATACTGCCGCAGATCATCAAGTTTCATATGATCTCAGCTAAGTTTTGCCGCAATACGCGCCGCAATATCCTTCTGCTCTGCAGGTTCAGACTCATGCTGTACCCATGTAACGATTTTTTCCTTTTCAGATGAATAGCGAGGAATGATATGCACATGCAGATGATGTACAGTCTGTCCGGCTGCCTCTCCATTGTTCTGAACTATATTAATGCCGTCGCAGTTCATAGTCTCCTTAACGGCCACAGCTATCTTAGCAGCTGTTTTGAATATCTCTCCGACAGTCTTATCATCTGCGCTCAGTGCATCATCAAAATGCTCCTTCGGCAGAACGAGAGTATGTCCCTTAGATGCCGGACTCAGATCAAGTATCGCTCTGAAATGCTCATCCTCATATACTGTATCAGACGGAATCTCCCCGTTTGCTATTTTACAGAAAATGCAATCATCCTTTTTCATGTGAATGCTCCCTTCGCTGAATATATATGTCATAGGCGACATATACACATAAGTCTTTAGATTATAGCACATATCAAGGCTTTTTTATATAGAAAACCACAGCGTATGCAGGCGATTCATAATAAAACACTCCTTGCGATAGTTTTTTCCTTATGCTATTTTGATGATAAAACATAAATCGAACTTTAAGTCAATAAATTCGGTCAAAAACAGACTAATAATAAAGAAAAAATTCATCCGGCAGTAACAACCTGCCGATATTGCGGAGGTAACAATGTTTCAGGATTATAATAACGATAATGCAGCCTCAGATTGGAAGCTTCATGTGTGGGGAGTGCGCAGCAATGCACCTGCCTCAGGCGAAAATTATAAATACTACGGCGGACACACAGCCTGTGTTTCTGTTCAAATTAAGAATGAAATGCTGATTTTCGATGCAGGAAGCGGCATTGCAGAGCTTGGTAAAAACCTCGCCAAGGCCTATGAAGAAAATCCATCTGATAACTCTCCGTATGGACATAACGGCGCCATACCCGGCGGCACTCAAGGCTTTGACAGTCTTATGCCCGATATGAATGAGCATGATCTTGCTTCACCCTTTGGCGATGGCTCGTCAGCTTACAGCGATGATAAGTATGATGAGCTCCTCAGAGGTCTTGAAAATGAAGCTGCAGGCTCCGGCTTTATGAGCGAAATCTTTTCTGACATGCCTCAGTCTGAAAATGATGATATTCCTTTTCCTTTTGACAATGCTTCTTTTGGAAATGATACCCCGTTTCCGTTTAACCGAGGCATAAGTGCCGGAATGCCTGCTATGTTCGGCATGCCGGAAATGTCAGGTACTGACGACTTTGAAAACATGCTCATGCTTCAGGAGTATGAAAAGGACAAAAAAAGAGCATCTGCGCCGAAAACCTTTCATATATTCATAAGCAGCCTAAGCCTTGATACGGTTTCAGCTCTTATGAGCTTTCTTCCTTTAAATGACGATAAGGTGACTGTTAATATCTACGGCAGCGATATGGGCGGCATGAATATAGCAGAAGCACTGAGCACGCTGTTCAGGCCTCCGTTCTGGCGTGAAACCCTTGCTGATGTGCCTGCCGTCATCTACTTTAGAAAAGTAATTCCTGGTGAAAGCTTTGTTATAGGAAGCCTCGGACTCCTTGTAAGTGCTCTTAATGGCCGCGGCGGAATAATGTATCGTATAGAAGAAGCAGCATCAGATGCCGCTTCTATAAAAAAATGTCTTGTATACGGTTCTGCCTGTGGACCGGATGCATTTACATCAAACGAATTAAAGAGCTTTATTGAAGGTGCTGTACTCACAGTTTGTGACAGCGCATATTCTCCTGAGGAGCTCTTTATAAAGCATGCTGACGGACATTCCTCATGGAAAAGCTGGCTTCCGGTTATAGCAGCTGCCGGTTCGCAGAATGCTCTTATGCTCAGATATTCTGACGAATATACCGATGACATATTAAAGGTACAGGCGGAGGACGCTGCGGCTGAAGCCGGCAAATCAGGCACAAATTGCATTTTCGCAAGAGAAGGCATGGATATAATTCTCTGATAAAAAATATTGAAAAATCTCTAAACTGTGCTATTATCTTGGTTAGTCTTAGCTAACATCTCTTTTTACTTTTCCCATTGTTCATAAATAATAACAATTAGGGAAGAGTTTAACCGCTAAGTTAGCGCAGGCTAATCGCATAAAAGAAGGTATAGACATGATCAAAACAACAATAGAGGTGAGCGGCATGGCTTGTTCCATGTGTGAGTCGCATATTAACGATGCTATCCGCAAAGCATTTTCCGTAAAAAAGGTTACATCGAACCACTCAAAAGGAGAAACTGTCATTTTATCCGAAAGCTCTTTGGATGAAGCAGCTGTCAAAAAGACTATTGATGCAACAGGCTATATAAGCGGAGAAATCACTTCTGAGCCATATAAGAAAAAAGGATTTTTAAATCTTTTCAAGTAACCAGCCTGAGGCATTGCAAATTATTTCAAGCGACTTTTGGGGAGTATTACACACTTTTTTAGCAGCTTTTACAGATAACTGCATGCCTTTTTAAAAACTTTTATAGATGACTGTAAAATCAGCTCAAAAACGGCTGCCGCACTTATGGAATCTTCATTCCTACTGTACGGCAGCCATATTATTTATGAGTGCATATTTTATTTAATTATCAGTTTGCGGCTTTGATAGCTGCATCAGCTTCTTCCTTAGTGTCGAAAGGACTTCCGGCGATGAGCTCTCCGTCCTTTACGGCATAGTATCCGTAGCCGTCATCCTTGAAGATTCCCTTCTTCTGGATCTTTCCGTCACTATTTACAAGAATATTCTTTCCGCCGTAGTTAAATGCAGCATACTTTGTATCTCTTGCAGCAAGACGGATTCCGAAGAGATATGCTCTTCCGTCAACTATCTTATTGTAAGCAGCTCCGGTATTCTTATCGAATCCCATATAATATACATCATCAGCCAGCTGCATTCCGATCTTCTTTCCTGTCTGCATCTGTCCCTGAAGCTGTTCAACATGACCGAAGAAATAAAGCTTTCCTCCCATCATTCCTGCCCTAAGAAGATCTTCTGCGATTGCAACATCAACGTCAACTACACCATTTGTAATACCATTTCCGTTAATGCTTGTATCTATCTCATTTCCGGCCTTCTTGGCATCCTTAAGGAATACAAGACTGTGCTGCATTATACCGTTATCGTCGAATACATAGAACTTATTGTCTATCTTCTTGGTAGTTCCGGTGATGATCTGGCCCTTTCCGTCAGTTCTGAACCAATGCTCATCATCATCCTCGATTCCCCATGACTTCGGAGCACTTGTCCATATCCACTTGTTCTTCTGAAGAGAACCGTTTTCAATGTCAGCTGAGTAATAAAGTGCCTCTGAAGCTGTGGCTGCATCGTCAAAGCTTGTAAGCATAACGCCGTTCTCATCAAAGTTGTATTTGTGACCGTTAATTTTCTTTGCTGATGTACGCTTTTCACCATTTGAACCATACCAGAACCAGTAGCAGCTGTGGTCACGGTTGCCGTTATTTACATCAGTGTCGGCATTATCATACTCATCAAGACCGTCCTCGTAACGCAGCCAGCCTGTATGACGAGCTCCGTCATCACTTGTACCGAAATAATAATCAGCTCTGAGTATAGGCTCCTCTTCATCATTTATCATTCTGAGTGAATTCTTGCTGTCAACGAAGCCGTAGAGCATTTTGCCATCTTCGTCAAAGCCGTACTTTTTGCCGTTTACAGTCTTTCCTATAGTATTTCTGTAAGCCTTTCCTGAAGGTCCGAAGTAGTACCATCTGTGGTCAACATCCTCGGTTTCATCCTCATCGGCAGCAACAGCTATCCACTGATTGCGTACCATAACACCGTTGGCATCAACATAATAACGCTCAGAACCATCTTCAATAAGTTCATCTGTGAGCATAATGCCGTCTTCACCAAGATAGTAATAATTACCGTTATAGCTCTTCCATCTGTCAATAACAGCCTCACCGCTGTTATCATAGTAATACCAGTTGTCTCCCTCATTTGCCCAGCCGCGCTGAGCTGCAAAGGCGCTTATGGTTCCTGCTGCTGTAAGCATTGCTGCTGCAAATACTCCTGCTGCAGATTTCATTTTAAATCCTGATGTTGCATAAGATTTTTTCATAATATTTCCGAATCCTTCTTAAATTTAAATGTCTGCATTATGTTCATCGAACAGCCATGTACGAACGTACTGATATTCATGCTGACGATTAGCGTTGCATCTTTTTTTATTAAGCGTTACAATCGTCACAGTTACAGCTGTAACAAATGCACGGAGTCGAATTTTATCAAAACACTTTTGTTGTTTCAAGCGCATTAAACATCGATGTTACATTTTTACGTCTTTTGTTCAACAATTTATGACATATTGTCGAGTTTTGTAACACACAGATTATCAGTGATGAACTTTAGATACGAATTGTAAATAAGAAGATATGCATGAGAATAAGATGAACAAAAATATTAATATCACTATAACTACTGACAGTGAACCGGATATAACTAATACGGTTTCTGATTCCACGTTCTGCAATACTGACGATATCAATTCAGCTCAAAAAATTAATAATGAAGCTGCCTCTCAGATAAAGCAGAACAGCTTTGCAAGACAATGCATCGGTGAGGCCCTGGTTCAGCTTATGCGTGAAAAGGAATTTGAATCCATAAGCGTTACTGACATATGTAAAACAGCCGGCTTTTCCCGCATGGCCTACTATCGCAATTTTCATTCCAAGAATGACATTCTGGTACAATATATGAATATGCTTGCGGATAAATTCAGAACTGATCTCATAGAGACATACCCGGGAATATCATCAAAGTCATATGAGATCGTTTTGTTTGCATTTAAATATTTCAAGGACTATCATGCCTATGCTGAATGTCTCATAAAAGCAAACCTTTCATCCATACTGCAGGATGGGCTTAACTACTATTTTGACAGATATGTTGCCGGTACAGGCTCTGATATTGGCAGACGTTATTCCCTTTACTATTATTCAGGGGCATTATTTAATATTTATACAACCTGGGTAAAGGGCGGAATGAAGGAATCTCCGGAAGAGCTCGCCCAAATAGTATATAAACGCATGAACAAAGGCATTCAAACGCCCTGATGAAGACCCTTCCGGACAACTGATATACTAAACGGTCCGGACATACCCACATTTTTCTAAAACTCTGATTAATACCTTAATCATAACAAAGCGGTCTGCTGGGACAGACCGCTTTTACTATTCCGCTGACAACTATAGGAAAACGCTGACTGCGGTAACAGATGATATGTGCAAAAGCCGGGGAAAATGCGTGCAGCCTCCTATTACTCAGACTGTTTTACAACCTATCATCTGTTTTTCATATTTAATTTATCCGAAGAACAATCCCGGAAGGAACGTGACAATGCCAGGAACAGCAGTACATATAAGTATTGCTATGATAGCTGCAAGCACCAACGGCATTACATATTTGACCTCCTGCTCGAACTTGATTCCGGCTATAGTAGCCGCTATGTACAGATCCTCTCCTACAGGCGGTGTTGCCATGCCGAGTGAAAGTGTCATACATACTATTACTCCGAAGTATACAGGATCTATTCCGAGTGATGTCGCTACAGGAAGAAGTACAGGTGTTATCATAAGCACTGATGCACAGCATTCCATGAAGCATCCCATGAACAGAAGAAGCAGGATGGTCAGTGCCATGAAGATAAACTTTGAGCTTGATACCGCTGCAAACCACGCTCCTATAGATGCTGTTATTCCCTGCATGTTAAGGAACCATGTAAATGCTCCCGCACATCCTATTATAAGAAGTACAAGTGATGAATTAGCCGCTGTATCTATGAGCAGCTTTCCTATCTCCTTAAAATTAAGCTCCTTATATATAAATGTTCCTGCAAAGAGTCCGTATGCAGATGCAACAGCTCCTGCCTCTGTAGGTGTGAAGATTCCCGAATATATTCCGCCAAGGATAATGATAGGTACTAAAAGAGCCCATATAGAATCCTTAAATGCAAGCCATACCTCATGTGAGTCGAACTTTACCTTACTCTCTTCTCCAAAGCCCTTCTTCTTGCAGATGATAGCTGATACGACCATAAGCATTGCCGCATAGATTATTCCCGGGATTACTCCTCCCGCAAACATCTCTCCTACGGATTCTCCAGCACTTACAGCATATACTACCATCGGTATACTCGGCGGTATGATAGGTCCTATTGTTCCCGCTACGCACTGCACTCCTGCTGAAAACTCTGCCGGAAAGCCCTTCTTCTTCATCTCCGGGATCATCATTCCGCCTATCGCCGCACAGGTAGCAGGTGCTGATCCTGAAAGTGCTGCGAAGAATGCTGATGCCAGGATCATTACATGTACCAAACCTCCGGTCACCCATCCTACAAGTGAACTTGCAAATCTTATAAGTCTCCTTGACATTCCTCCGTTTGCCATAAGTGATCCGGCAAACATAAAGAACGGTATCGCCATAAGTGTGAAGCTGTTTATACTTGAATACACCTTAGATGCGAAATTCATCATCGGGAGTCCGCTTGCTATAAACGCTATCAGCGTTGCTCCTCCTATACATGCTGCTATAGGCAGTCCTCCCAACAGCAGGACGAACAGACATACGAATAATATTACTCCTGTTGACATATATATACCTCTCTATCTTTCCTTAAGGCTCTTATATCTCACTGTTTTTCATCTTATATATCTCATCTCCCATGAGCTCTATAAGTCTCAGTATGCTCA
>Ga0129317_1000490_pt1 | contig 41352 bp, 42 predicted proteins | sample Cm1ome_FD_94430 | JGI IMG/M metagenome (GOLD analysis project Ga0129317, IMG submission 94430) | Eastern black-and-white colobus group fecal microbial communities from Wisconsin, USA - Cm1105 metagenome | ecosystem: Host-associated > Mammals > Digestive system > Large intestine > Fecal | place... | reverse complement strand
TAGCACAAATGGATGCTCTTTTTTTAATTCACCTAACAGGTGAAAAGCAATAATCGGTTTAAATACAGTAACTATGCGGCTTTCAGCCGCACTCACCGCACCGCGGTGAATAATTCAGGTTAAATATTTATATTTATATAAATTAGTTTCTTTAAATGTAACCGGTCTGTACTTATATTCTTAATAAGATCATTTTTCCTCTAACAGACATACCGCATGTGCAGCTATGCCCTCGCCGCTTCCGGTAAATCCAAGCTTTTCCTCTGTAGTTGCCTTGACGCTGACCTGTGAAATATCTATTTCCAATGCCTCTGCAATTTTTGTACGCATAGCTGTTATATGATCCTTAAGCTTCGGTCTCTGACATATTATGGTGCTGTCAATGTTTCCGATGCCATATCCATGCTCATTCAGCAATTCACCTACCGCCTTCAGAAGCTCTATGCTGTCAGCACCAAGATATTTGTCGTCATTATCCGGAAAATGCTGCCCTATATCGCCTAATGCTGCGGCTCCGAGCAACGCATCCATAATCGCATGCACAAGCACGTCCGCATCAGAATGTCCGTCCAGCCCCTTTTCATATGGAATATCAATTCCGCCAAGTATCAGCTTTCTTCCTTCTTTAAGTCTATGCACGTCATAGCCGTGGCCTATCCTCATATGTACATCCTTTCGCTGTATATAAGCTTGAAATGCCTGATACAGCTTGCGCCAATACACACTAAAACTTCCGGGCGCGCGCAAATCAGGATTTGGCTTATATAGAGCCTTTTTAAGCTGTCATAGTTCCTGCAAACTTATGTCAGCATTATCTTTATAAGTATAATATATGTCAACAAGGGCTTGCAAGGTATAATTCTCGCAAGCCCTTTATATAACACTTTTACACATGCAGATTTTTTAAAGTTTTATCTGCATACCACAAACTATTTTCTTTAAGGTTTATAATAAACCGCTCTTTCTCCGCCGATAAACTTCGCTCTCGTTCTTGCCATGACGGTGTGCGCATTGCCTATTGAGTCAATGCTGCCTCTTACCGGTACAGCTACCGGTTTTAAATGCATTCCGATGAGAGTATCGCCTATATCTATACCTGCTGCTGCCTGTATCTCCTCCACAGCAACCGGCTCCTTTAAATGCTTATATGTTGCTGTTGCAAATGATCCGCCGGCCTTAAGCTGCGGTACAACATTTACGATAGGTATACGATTTTCTTTTGCATACTGCTTTTCAACTATTATAGCTCTGTTAAGATGCTCGCAGCACTGTGCTGCAAGATAGATACCGGTGCCGTCAAGCACTTCAAGTATTGTTTCACAGATAGCATTTCCAATTTCTTCACTTGAAAATGAACCTATCTTATGATGAGCTACTTCACTTGATGAACAGCCGACCACAAGCGCATCTCCCGGTTCAAGCTTCGCTGCATCCAAAAGCTCTGTGAGAAGTGTTTTTGTCTCCGCTTTTATTTCATCAAGATTTTTACATTTTTCGTTTGAAATTCCTGCACCCATATCGTGCCTCCTTATCCCTTGACTACATTATATAACGTAAAGTGTAAAAATATATACATAAATAAAAATATATACATAAATAAAGCCATAACACATATTTTTATGGAATTCTATCAAATGTTTTTTATAAAATTTGAATTTGAAGATTAAATTTTAGCTTACATTGACTTGGTCACTTAAGTATAATGAGCTCTTTAAGTATTTTGAATAAAGAAAGAAAAATAATCAAATTGAGTATTTATATGATATTAAAAAGATTCTGTATTTATAGATGGTTTTATTATTTCAATCATTTCTCTTGGAGTTACCACAAATCGTTTGTCCGGAAAATGCTTGATATTTCCTGTTACAAGATATGTATCATGATTTTTTCGGCTTTCCAAAGTTACTTCATAAAAGACTCTGTCTTTTGGATCCGGAAGGATTTCATCAATCGGTAACGCATCTGTATTAATTCCTCGTTTGCTGATCCATGACATTATTAAATTCACATCGTCCTTAGGAAAATTAAATTTCTTCCTGGATAGAACATATTTGTATTCTCTTAAAATTTCATCATTAAATACCGGGATAATACATCCACACAAACATTCTCTAAGCACAGCATCCGGTGGAGTATTCTTTTTCAGCATTGCAGAGACAATGACATTTGTATTGATTACGGCAAAGTATCTGTTCATGCATCGCCTCCGCTTTCCAAGGCCTTTCTTGCTGCATCAATTTCGGCATTTATTTCATCCAGAGAAATATCCGAAAGATTATTTTTCGAAAACTCTTGAATTCTATCCAATGCTTCTATTGCATTTTTTGCGGCAGTATCTTCATCCGGCAGCTTCATTGAGAAAGGTATTCCATTTTCAATAACAGAACGCTTGAGAAATATTCTTACCGCTGTAGGCAGATCAATTCCTAATTTTTCAAATACTTCCGACGCTTGTGTCTTGAGTGCATCATCAATTCTAACTTGTAGTAAGGAAGTCATGTTCTCTTCTCCTTTTCTATATTTTATAATACAATTATATTGTATATTAATACTTTTGCAAGTTTTTGTATTGTATTACTATTATCAAAATATGGTTTTTAAGCATAAGAAAAGCCCACAGAGTAGGATTCTTCTAATCTATGGGCCCTCAACAAAGTAGCGGAAGGGAGATTCGAACTCTCGACACTACGGGTATGAACCGTATGCTCTAGCCAACTGAGCTATTCCGCCATATTCAATTATCTGAAAAAGTAATGATGGGACCTACAGGGCTCGAACCTGTGACCCTCTGCTTGTAAGGCAGATGCTCTCCCAGCTGAGCTAAGATCCCATTGCTTTAACAGAACTTCTTTATGATACAAAAAGCAGCGCAATTTGTCAACAGAATTTTTGAAGTTTTTTTACACCTGAGCTATACTGACCTATCACTCATTTCGCATTTATCTTATTACTTCGCGAAGTTTTTTGCGCCATTCAGCAGAGTCAATCACCTCGGGCACTCCGATGAATCATACCGAAGTAATTAATTTTTCGACCGACCGTCACTCAGAGGTCCTATACAGCCTTGCAACAGTTTTATGCGGCAGGCAAACTATAGGATCATCCGGCAATGTTACTCTGCCTGTATCCACACATACCTTATCCGGACAATCAGCATAGGTACAGCTCATACCAATAACACCTTTTTCATCCTTATCTATGACAAAGGTATTACCGCCGCCGTCCTTAGCTATGACTTCATATGTGAAAGGAAGCTTCAGTGAATCTGTATTTTCTGAAAATACAACTTCATTATCAACAGTTATCTCTGCTGTAAGTCCGCTGTTTAAGCCGCTCATATGCGGCCTGACAACGCGCAGGCATATAAATAATATAACTGCTGCCGCTGCCAGAACGCATATAAGGATAATATCATTTTTCTTTTTCTTCTCCATACAGCCTTTTATCTGTAGAATGCACAAAATGCCTTATAGGTATGATAAATATCCAGCTTTGAGGTGATCTCAAACGGAGCATGCATAGCAAGCACCGGAACTCCCAGATCAACGGTATCGACGTCATTATCGCCCATAAACTTTGCGATCGTTCCGCCGCCGCCCTCATCGACCTTGCCAAGCTCACCTATCTGCCAGATAACATTTTCCTTTTCCATGCACTTAATTACCTGACCCATAGTCTCAGCAGATGCATCATTTGAACCCGATTTGCCTCTTGCTCCGGTATATTTTGTAAGCACAGGTCCGTGACCTAAGAAGCTGGAGTTATTCTTTTCGAAAACATCTGCAAATGTCGGATCATAGGCAGCATTTACATCAGAAGAAAGGCATATTGAATTTCTGTAAACATTTCTTGCCTTAACACCAAAAATGTCGCAAAGATCCTCAACAAAATGATCGAGAGCTCTTGAAGCCATACCTGTGTTGCCCTCTGAACCTATCTCTTCTTTATCTGTAAATACAGTTACTGTAGTATGCTCCGGCTCCTTTATCTCAAAGGCTGCCATAACTGCCGCATATGCGCAGACCTTATCATCCTGACCGTATGCACCGACCAGTGAACGGTCAAGACCGATATCAGCCGCCTTTACAGCAGGAACCATCTCTATCTCTGCCCTTGTGAAATCCTTTTCTGTCATGCCGTATTTGTCATGAAGCAGCTTAAGTGCCATGAGCTTATATGGCTCTGTAACGTCATCGTCCTGATAAGGAATATTTCCTATGATGATATTCAGCTCCTCTCCCTTAAGACCATCGCTTAAAGGACGCTTATTCTGCTGTGCGGAAAGGTGTGGAAGAAGATCTGAAACCACGAATTTCGGCTCGTCATCATTCTCTCCTATGGAAATGTCAACGCAGCTGCCGTCCTTAAGCACTACTACGCCATGCATGGCAAGCGGAGTTGTTCCCCACTGGTATTTTCTGATTCCGCCGTAATAATGTGTCTTGAAATACGCTATCTCTGTATTTTCATAAAGAGGATTTGGTTTAAGATCAAGTCTCGGGCTGTCTATATGTGCAATGTTGAATTTAATACCCTCATCTAAAGGCTTTTTTCCAACTGTCACAAGCATGACGTTTTTCTTGCGGTTTACATAGTAAAAACGATCTCCGCTTTTATATGAAGCCTTAGGATCGAAAAGCTTATAGCCTTCCTTCTTTGCCATAGCTTCAAGAGTTCTGACGCACTCACGCTCTGTCTTAGAGCTGTTCATGAATGTTTTATATCCCTCACAGAATTCGATAGATGGTTCGATATCCTTAGGTCTTATCTTTCCGATATGTTCAAAGCTGAAGCTAAGTTCATCCTGAAGCTTCTGTCCTTTTGATTTTTCTTTATCCTTTGCCATAGGCTGCTCCTTATCATCAAAATATCAGCAAACTGCTGCCGCACTTTTATCCGAAGCCGACAGCAGTCTGACAGACACATTATATATCTTTTTTACACATTATCAAAGCTTAAGCATAAGTTCCTGACTTCTCTTTATGAAGTTCTCCATACGCTCATCATTTAAGCCGCCTCTTGAAAGAAGCGCCATGTCATAAAGCTGCTCAGCTATCTGCTTTCCTAACTCACTGACATTTCCGGCATCATTTTCCTCCATCAGTTTCTTAACAAGCTTATTGCTGCTGTTTAGTACGAGAGTCTGAGCATCATCGTTTGCACCCATATCCATTCCGTAGGCCGCATACATCTTCATCATTTCCTGCATACGTCTGCCTTCTTCGGACATTGTCATTATTGAAGCAACCGAATCATCCTTAAGCTTTTCGACCTTAACATCAAGCTCCTTGTCACCGAGAACGTCTTTGAAGAGCTCTATAAGCTTTTCGCCGCTCTTTTTCTCTTTTTCGTCCTTCTCGCCGTCTTCCTTGAAATCAGAGGTAAGATCAGCATCTATTCTTACAAAGCTGACATCATCACGCTTCATTTCATAGAAGGAGATAAACGGCGTATCGATAGGATAGGTGAGAAGCACGGCATTCTGTTCGGTTTTTTTAAACATGCGGATATACTGACTCTGTTCCTTCTCGTTAGTTACATAGTATATCTTTGCCTTTTCTTTCTTTTCCTCACTGCTGCCGTCTGCATTGTCCTTCTTAGCTGTATCAGCTCCATCCGCAGCCGCTTCAGTCACATTAGGCGCATTAGTTTCAGAAGCTTTTTCATTCTCAGCATTTGAGAAATTCTCATCTGCAGAAGCTGATGACTTCTTTGCATTTTCGACATATTCGTCAGCTGTCAGATATTTGCCGTCGAGATTCTTAAAGATCACAGCTGTCTTCATCTTTTCGCCGAACTTGTCGTCCTTAATGCATCCGTACTTGATGAATGGGCTGATATCGTCCCAATACTTCTCATAGTTCTCACGGTCTGTCTTGAACATTCCTGTGAGCTTGTCGGAAACCTTCTTTGTAATATAGTCAGATATCTTCTTAACAAAGCCATCGTTCTGAAGCGCTGATCTTGAAACATTCAGAGGAAGATCAGGACAGTCTATAACTCCCTTAAGAAGCAGCAGATACTCAGGGATAACTTCCTTGATATTATCGGCTATGAATACCTGGTTGTTGTAAAGCTTTATGGTTCCTTCAATGTTCTCATAGGCATTATTTACCTTAGGGAAGTAAAGAATGCCCTTTAAATTGAACGGATAATCCATGTTTAAATGTATCCAGAAAAGCGGTTCTCTGTAATCCTTAAATACCTTACGGTAGAATTCCTTGTACTGCTCATCTGTCACAGATGAAGGGCTTTCATTCCAGAGCGGATGTGTATCATTTAACGGCTTCGGCTCTTCAGGCTTCTTTTCTTCCTTAAAGTCTGCCTTCTTGTCATCCGAAGCATCAGAGGTATCGGAGCCTGCTTTATCAGCAGCTTCTTTAGCCTCTTTGGCTGCCTTTTCTGCCTTTTCCTCGGCTTCCTTTTCCTCTCTTCTGATCCTTGCGGCATCGGTAAGATATATCTCGACCGGCATGAAGGAGCAGTACTTTTCAATTACCTCTCTTGCCTTGTATTCATTACAGAACTGAAGCTCATCCTCTGTTATATGCAGAGTAATGGTGGTTCCGTGAGTGGTCCTTCCGCCGTCCTTCATTTCATAATCGCTGCCGTCCTCAGACATCCAGAGCACCGGCTCAGCTCCTTCCTTATAGGAAAGAGTATCTATGGTTACCTTATCGGCTACCATAAATGATGAATAAAAGCCGAGTCCGAAATGACCAATTATCTGATCCTCGTTGGCCTTATCCTTATATTTTTCAAGGAAGTCTGCAGCTCCTGAAAATGCCACCTGATTTATATATGAATCCACTTCCTCAGCGGTCATACCGATTCCGTTATCCTCAAAGGTAATCGTCTGAGCTTCAGGATCAACTGTTACATCTATCCTGTATTTCTCATCCTCCGGAGCTGTGTATTCACCTATAAGAGAAAGCTTTTTAAGCTTTGTAACAGCATCACAGCCGTTTGAAATAAGCTCTCTGTAGAAAATATCATGATCCTGATAAAGCCACTTCTTTATTATCGGGAACATGTTTTCACTGTTAATATTTAAAGTACCTCTTTTGTCAAATCCTGACATTTTATATCATCTCCTATAATTATTATTAAAAAACATTATATACATTATGCTTTTTATTTGTGTTTATAATGTGTCTTTTTTAGCACTTTAAGCAGTCTGCTGCTTATCATTTCTTATTTTTTAAGGCATTCCGTATTTTTGATCAGAATGCCTTATCATATACATCAAAAAAATTAACTACTGTAGAACCGGTTTCTTCGTCAAAGCTCAGATTATCCCAGAATCTTTCTCTGAACTGTATCTTATGTTCATTCCCGTAAGGTTCAAGAACATCATTTACAGCTTTGGAATTAATAGCTTTTTCAAGTCTTTCCTTTCGCTCCTTTGTCTCATCTGCAGCATAACCGTCGGTACACTTTATAATATAGAACAAATCCCCCACTGCAAGTATATTTGATACCTGTCCCTCTTCCATGGAAAATGCCGTCTTCATTATAAGCTCATCGCTGTCGTCATCCTTGAGCAGTGTTTTCTCGATCGTGTCCGCCTCCGAATATCTGCTTGCCATCTGAGAAAAGCCTGCTCCGTCGATTTTTATCCTTTTAAGTATCGCCTTGGCCTTTTTCTCATCTGATGTCACTATCTGCTCTATCTTTATTACCTTGGCCTCGGAATCACTGATCTCGCTGTCCACTCCTGATGTAATGCTGTTAATGAGTTTGTTTGCCATAAAATAATCGGTATACAAATACTGAACATCCGATCTGTCGCAGCCAATATACGCCTTATCTGCATCAGTAAGCCCGTCCATATATTTATCGGTCATCTGCCTTATAACATCACGTTCGGAGCTTGTAACGGCAATGCCTCTCTCCTCTGCAAGCATGCATAAGAGTTTCAGCTTTTCCATGTATTGTTTAACATTCTGTATCGTAAGCTTATCAAAGCCGGATCCGTCCTCACCTACGGTTACATCCCATATAGCTGAGGAATACGCCTTTTCGTATGTATTGCGCTCATTAGCTATAAGTATCATTGCCTGCGGCTTTGTATACTCCTCTATCTGCTCTGTCTTGTTTTCAAGCTCAAGTCCCTTACAGGAGCTGAGTGAAAACAGACATATAGCTGCCGTAAAGAGCGCTGTATATCTTTTTATATTTCTCTTTAAAACTGATAACATTCTCAATAAAAACCTCTTCAGGCATCAGTACAGTCCTACAGCGACCCAGTGCATAACAAGACCTATAACCACACCTAATATAGCTCCGCAGACTACCTGCAGCGGTGTATGTCCTACCAATTCCTTTAGATTCTGTTCAAAAATCTCACCCTTCCAGCTGAAAGGGTTCTCCATAAGCATTGCATTTATGATTTTGGCCTGTTTGCCAGTCTCAAGTCTCACTCCCATGGCGTCATGCATTACTATGATAGCCAGAACCACGCTTATTGCAAATTCAAATGAGTGAATGCCGTATATAAATGCCGCAGATACTGCAAGCGAGCACACCGTAGAGGAATGAGAGCTTGGCATACCGCCCGAGCCTATAAGTCTTTCAGCCTTGAATTCACCCTCTATCCTGAGATATAAAAATGCCTTTATTATCTGTGCAAGTGCCCATGCCGTAATAACGGTTATCAATATCTGGTTTCTCAAAAACCACTGTGCCATAAATTTCCCTCTTTAAATATTTACGGTTTTATTATATAGCTGTTTTGCTTATACAATGACTTAAAAAACAATATTTAAGCCTGATCTGGTACGCTTCGTCTTTTACTCTTGCCTTTTTTGGCCAGCTCCTTCATCTCCAGAGCATTGTCATAAACAGCCTTTGTGAGTTCTGCTCCTCCCAAAAGCCTTGCAAGCTCGCTGCGTGAACCTTCTTCATCAAGTCTTGTTATCTCAGTTATATTTCTGCCGTCAATTTCCTCTTTCTTTATCACAAAGTGAGTGTCTGCCATTGCCGCTATCTGAGGCAGATGCGAAACACATATTACCTGATGATTCATGGCGATCACATCCATTTTTTCGGCAACCTTCTGAGCTGTCCTTCCGCTTATACCGGTATCGATCTCATCGAATATAAGAGTCGGCATATCATCGGTTCTTGCAAGTACGGTTTTTATGGCTAGCATAACTCTGGAAAGCTCACCTCCTGAAGCCACTTCGCTTAAAGGCTTCATGCTTTCTCCGGGGTTAAGGGCTGATATAAAATAAACATCATCAGCTCCGTCCTCAGCCGGCTTCTTTTCTGCAAATGCCATATCTACGGAAGCCTTTTCAAATCCAAGCTCCTTAAGCTCTGCGCTTATTGCTTTGCCAAGCCTTGCGGCTCCTTTTTTTCTTTTTTCCGTCAGCTGTCCGCACAGCTTTATAAGCTCCGCTTCGGATTTTTCAAGTTCCTTTTCTGCCTTGAGCTTGTTATCCTCATAATCCTCAAGCTCTTTAAGTCTTGCTGCGATATTATCCCTATATTCTTCTATATCGCTCAGTGTCTTTCCATACTTTGCCTCAAGGCCTCTGATAAGATCCAATCTTCTTTCAGTTTCGTTAAGTACAGATTCATCGACCTCCAAAGCATCGGCATAAGCGCCTATATCCTTTACGCAGGCCTCTATAAGTGACTGAGCATCCAAAAGCTCATCATATATATCCTTAAGCCCATCATCATAGCGCATAGCGCTGTCAATATCAGCAACAGCTCTTTCCAGCTCAATGCTTTCAAGATTTCTGTAAGCGCTTCCGATGCCGTCAAGGATGTTCTTGGCATTATTGAGTTTTTTATAAAGCTGCGAAAGCTCTTCTTCCTCTCCGTCTTTTATAGCCGCTTCATCTATCTCGTTAAGCTCATATGAAAGAAGGTCAGTCTCTCTGAGCCTTTCCTTTTCATCCATATCAAAGCTCTCGGCCCTTTTTAAGGATTCCTTGTATGCCTTAAATGCCTCTATAGTCTTTTTCTTTAATGGAATGATCTCATCAGCCATATATTCATCCAGTATCTTAAGATGCTGTTTCCTGTCCATAAGCGTGTGAAACTCATTCTGGCCATAGATATCTATAAGCATAGAGGTGATCTCGGCAAGCTTTCCGAGTGTGACCGTTTCATCATTCACTCTGCTTACGCTTCGTCCCGGCATTATCTTGCGGCTGATCACTATCTCGCCATTATCGTCAGGATATACCGATAATTCCTTAAGTCTTTCTCTTCTCGCGTCGTCTTCAATACTGAAAATAAGCTCTATATATGCGTATTCCGCTCCTCTTCGAATGATATCGCCCTTTATCTTTGCCCCGAGTGCCAGCATAGCCGAATCTATAATAACAGATTTACCGGTACCGGTTTCTCCGGTCAATATATTTAAGCCTCTGTCAAATTCAACAGAAGCTTTTTTTATAAGCGCAATATCCTTTACATTAAGTTCAAGCAGCATATATATTTTTCTCCGGTCAGTTATCTACTATCGCTCTTATCTTTTTCATAACCTCAAGACAGCCGTCTACTGTACGTATAGCTATCATTATGGTATCATCGCCGGCAATGCAGCCGACCACCTCTCTGAAATCCATTGCATCAATAGCGGCAGCAACAGCCATAGCCATTCCGGATACTGTTTTAACAACAAGTATGTTTTGTGCCATATCCATTGAAATATAGCCGTTTTTAAGAATACTTAGGTATTTCTGAGAAAAATCGACATTTCCTGAGACAGCTCTGTATACAGATCTGCCGTTTGATTCTGTCACCTTTGTAAGCTTGAGTGCTCTTATATCTCTGGATACTGTGGCCTGAGTCACATCATAGCCCTCTTCGTTGAGCCTTGCGCACAGCTCCTCCTGAGTCTCAATATCATACTTGCCGATAAGTTCTATAATTTTCGCCTGTCTGCCGACCTTCATTGTTCTGTCCTCTCAGACTGTTCTCATTCGCTCTCTAAGGGTATCAAGGAATGAAGTCTCTTTGAATTTTATAAATTTCATCGTAGTTCTGGATCTTGTAACTGTCAGAATATCACCGTTTTCAAGCGGTGTTGCATCTGCGCCGTCACAGGACACCAGCTGGGTTTCATTTTTAGGTATTATCTTGATCCTGTCATCTGCAGAAAGCACCATTGATCTTGTGTTTATCGAATGCGGACATATAGGAGTCAGTATCAGAAGCTTCGCCGACGGCTCTGCTATCGGACCTCCTGCCGACATTGAATATCCTGTGGATCCGGTCGGGCTTGAAACTAAAAATCCGTCTGCCCTGTAGGAATTCAGGAAGGTATCATTAACATAGACCTCGTACTCCATCATGCGCACTGTGTCGTTTTTGCACATGAGCACATCATTTAGTGCAAAGTCCTTATAAATAAGCTTGCCGTTCCTTTCTGCTCGTGCTGAAAGCATCATGCGTTCCTGGATCTTGAAATCATCATTTACAAGTCTGTCTGTAAATGAATCATAATCCGTAAGCTCTGATATCTCTGTCAGATAGCCCATATGTCCGCGGTTAATGCCTATAAAAAGCACCGAGCCGCCGAATGCCGCTCTTGCCGCTCTGAGCATTGTTCCGTCTCCGCCTATGGTTATAACGCATTCCACATCCTTCGGGATCTTAAAGCCTCTTTCTAAAAATCCCTCGTGTGTATCGCAGGAAACAAAGTCGTAACGCTTCAGACTCTTAATTATACTTTTTTTGGTTTTCTCAATTTGCTTAGCGCTCTTTGGATCGTTCTCGCTGACAATTATGTAAAAATTCTTCATTATTTATCAAGTTCACCGTGTGCTTCATCCACAAGCTTTTTTACTGCGGCTTCATCAGGCTTTACACTGCTTTCATCAGGGTCATTAGTAATATACATGAGGTATTCAATATTTCCCTCAGGGCCTTTAATAGGGCTGAAGGTCAGTCCTTTAATGCCAAAGCCAAGCTCTAAAGCAAGTCCGGTGATACGGTTTACTACAGATTCGTGTACCTTCTTATCTCTTACGACTCCCTTTTTGCCGACCTCTTCTCTTCCCGCTTCAAACTGCGGCTTTATAAGGCATACCATCTCACCGCTTTTTTTAAGAAGCGGCTTGGCTGCCGGAAGCACCTTATCAAGAGAAATGAATGAAACATCCACCGAAGCAAAATCAAGCTCTTCTCCGCCTATATCCTCCGGCTTTATATATCTTATATTGGTCTTTTCCATGCATACGACTCTGTCGTCATTTCTAAGCTTCCATGCAAGCTGTCCGTGACCTACATCTACTGCAAACACCTTAACTGCTCCGTTTTGCAGCATGCAGTCGGTAAAGCCTCCCGTAGAAGCACCTATATCCATGCAGGTAAATCCGTCAAGTCTTAAACCAAATGTGTTCATGGCCTTTTCAAGCTTCAGACCGCCTCTTGAGACATATTTAAGTCCCTGCCCTCTGACCTCAATATTAAGAGTGTCATCATCTGCGAAAACAGTTCCGGCCTTATCCTCCTTCACTCCGTTCACATATACGATGCCGCTCATAATAATGCTTTTCGCCTTTTCACGGCTCTCAGCATAGCCCTTTTCAAATATTAATACATCAAGTCTTTTTTTATTCGTCATCAGGATCTTCTGTTAACAAGTGATCTGAGAAGCTCTGTAAGGAAAGGATAGTCTCCTATTTCCTCTACGATCTCGATCGCTCTGTTTGTATATTTTTCAACGTCCTCACGTGACTTTTCCATGCCGTAATACGTGAGCCAGGTTATCTTTCCGTTTTCTTCATCTGAGCCTATTGGCTTTCCGAGCTCAGCCTCTGTGCTTGTTACATCCAGGATGTCATCCTCTATCTGGAATGCCATACCTATGCAGTCCGCAGCTTCCTCAAGCTTTGCGACAATTTCCTCAGATGCGTTGGCAAGCACTGCTCCTATCATAAACGAGCCTTCAATAAGAGCTCCGGTCTTAAGCTTATAAATAAACTCAAGCTGTTCCTTTGTCGGCTGTTTTCCGGTAAGCTGAACGTCCACCGTCTGTCCGCCTATCATTCCGAAAATACCGGTCTTTCTTGCAAGTATCTCTATGGCTCTTGACTTCAATTCAGGTGTCGCCTCTGATTTGGAAGCTGTTTCAAATGCATATATCATGAGTCCGTCACCTGCAAGCGTACCCATATCTTCTCCAAACTTGGCCCAGGTACTCGGAACACCTCTTCTTAAGGTGTCATTGTCCATGCAAGGAAGATCGTCATGAACCAATGAGGATGAATGTATCATCTCCATAGCAGCCATAAACGGAAGTAAGATCCTCTTATCCTGCTCATTAAGCTCCTTATCGGCACGGCCGCAGCAAAGCAGATATGCAGACTCGATCATTATCGGTCTCAATCTTTTTCCGCCGTTTATTACTGAATAGTTGCAGGCTTCAAGTATGGTCCTTTGAAAGCCTGATTCCTCCGGAAGAAACTTAAGTATTCCGTCAGTAACGATTTGTGTTTTATTTTTCAGCTGTTCTTTGAAATCCATGATCATTCCTCTTCGCTGAGAATTTTAATTCTCTTTTCGACCTTATCTATACTTTCACTGACCTTTTTCACAAGTCCGATCCCTTCCTCATACAGCTTAAAGCTCTCTTCGAGTCCGGTCTCATCATCTTCCATTTTATCAAGTATCTCTTCGAGCTTGCTAAAGCTTTCCTCGATAGTCAGCTCTTTTTTATCTGCCATAGTTTATTTCCTCAGCCGATAATGCACGGCACTCTATTTTTCCGTCTGCAACATAGGCGCTTATAATGTCTCCCTCTGTCACATCCAGAACACTTCTCACAGCCTTTTTCTCGGAGTTCATAAGATATCCGTAGCCGCCGCTCATCTTTTTTAGAGGTGAGGCACCGTCAAGTCTCGAGATACTAAGCTTAAGCTCATGCTTTCTGTCTGAAAGCTTTCTGTCTATGCATTCTGAAAGATCCGTTTTTATAATGCTTAAACGTTCCTTTTCATGATCCTTCTTTTGTACTGCAGCTCTGTAAAGTCTCAGCTTTATTTCTGAAAGCCTGTCCTTTTTGTGAGATAGCACGATCTGTGGTGACAGTCTCTTAAGTCTTTCCTCATAGGCACTCAATCTGTGTACCGTAATGCTTTTCTTATGCTCAAGATTTGCTCTTAACGCTGATAATGCTGCAGAAAGCTGTTCTTCAAAGTCGGCATATTCAAAATTCGCCAGTTCCGCAGCTGCAGAAGGTGTCGGTGCTCTCATATCCGAAACAAAATCCGCAATGGTAAAGTCAGTTTCATGTCCCACCGCTGATATAATAGGTGTCTTTGCTTCAAATATAGCTTCGGCAACCTCTTCCTCATTAAAGGCCCAGAGATCCTCGATAGAACCGCCTCCGCGTCCTATTATAATGACATCAAGTCCCATTTCATCAAGACGCCTTATACCTTTTATAATGCTCTCCTTTGCTCCGTTGCCCTGAACAAGCGCAGGATAAAGAATAAGCTTAGCATACGGATTTCTTCTTGAGCTGATATTTATTATATCCTGAACCGCTGCTCCCGTGGGTGCCGTAACAATGCCTATACGCATACAGTATGCAGGTATGGGCTTTTTGTAGAGCGGATCGAACATGCCCATATCCTCAAGCTTATTCTTAAGCTCAAGGTATTTTTCATAAAGCTCACCGGCTCCCGAAAGCGCTGCCGTCTTGACATAAAGCTGATAGCTTCCGCCCTTTTCATAGACACTTATCTGTCCGGTGGCCTCGATCTGCTGACCGTCCTTCATTATAAAGGTAAGACCATCTCTTGAGCTCCTGAACATAACGCAGTTTATCTGCGCTCCGCTATCCTTTAAGGTGAAATAAATATGCCCCGAACCGTGATATTTGCAGTTTGAAACCTCTCCCTTTACACGAATGCGCTTTAAGACAAAGTCTCTTTCGAACATGCCCTTAATATATCCGTTTATCTGCGAGACGGTGTAAAAATCAGCCATTTATCCTTCTCAGGCAAAGTGTGCCAACATACCGTTAATAAATGCAGGTGCATCCTGATTGCAGTATTCCTTTGCAAGCTCTACTGCTTCGTTGATAGCTACCTTTACAGGAATTGATTCATCATATCTTATCTCATATACGGCAAGTCTCAGTATATTGAGCTCTGCCTTTCCCATGCGGTTTGTCTTCCAACCCTCTGCTACGGCATTTATCTCATCGTCCAGCTGAGTAAGCATATCACCGATTGCAGAAGCCTTGGTGAATATGTAATCAGTTTCATCTTCTGTCAGTGGTTCATCGCAGGATTTAGTAAGATAGTTTTTCACTATCTCCTCCGGCACGATACCGCTTTCTGTCTCAAGCTGTGTATCTATGCTGAATACAGCCTTAAATACCTGTTCTCTGAGTTCGTGTTTCGTCATATTCAAGCATTCTCCGGTACATTTACTCCGGCAATGGTGACATTGATCTCACTTACACCAAAGCCTGTCATATTTTCTACTGTTGTTCTTACCTTATCCTGAACTCTCTTGCAAACATCAGGAATATGGCATCCGTAATCTACGATGATTGCAAGATCGAACTTAACATCATCTCCTGATACTACTGCCTTAACACCCTTTCCGAGTGTTTTTCCGCCTAACTTTGCAAAGATCTCATTTGTCACATTGCCGGCCATAGCCGAAACTCCGTCAACATCCATAGCTGCAAGCGCAGCAATGCTTCCGATCACATCATCGGCTATCTTAATGTTGCTTTTGAAATTGCTCTCAGTGCTTGTATTATTATCTGCCATAGAAGCCTCCTTGTTCTGCAGTGTATAATCATTTTTATAGTCTAATAGTATACCACAGTTTTTTATGTTTATGCATGATTTATGCATTTCAAACATATATCTTGTCCTTTATCCTGTCAAATGATGCCTGCTTTATGCCGCTTACATTCATAAGCTCATCAATACTTTTAAAGCCTCCGCATGAGTTTCTGTAGCTGATAATGTCTTCAGCTCTTTTTTCGCCGATGCCTTCAAGGCTCATAAGCTCTTCCTTTGCGGCAGTATTTATATTGACCATGCCTTCATGTCTTTTTGCATCGGCATCCGCTTCTGCCTTGGCCGTGACCGCCACCTCGGAAAGAGCCTTTTCAAGATAGCCGTCTTGACATATCGCATAAAGCTCTTCTCTTACCGCAGCTCTAACCAATTCATCAATGGTGTCTTTCTGAATATCATTAAAATCTGTCAGCACAGGCTCTGAAACTCCATGATCGGCATCTTCCTCAAAGGCCACTATAGGCTCATCATATCTGCTTTCCTTTATATAAAAAGCAGCCGATGCCAATACACCGACTGCAAGTATTATATATTTTAGTTTTATAAATTTTTCCATATATGAGTCCGACCGGAAATCAGCTCATATTTATATTACTATAGCCTGACTGTGTTTTCAAGCTTCCTCTGAATCATTCTTCTTTGCTAATGCAGCTTCGAGCATGACTTTGAGCTCTTCAGGAGTAAATTCGTATTTCTTGCCGCAGAAGTGACAGCTCATCTCGACGTTCTTACCTTCATCGATAAGCTCCTTTAAGTCCTTTTCGCCTATGCTGAGCAATGCCTTTGCAACTCTTGTTCTGCTGCAGTCACATTCATAGCGGCAGTCCATGTGATCGTTTATCTTAAGCTCAAACTCTCCGAGCACTTCCGAAAGGATATCCTCCGGAGACATTCCCTTATCAAGCATGGAAGTAATGCCGTTAAGTGAATTGATCTTATTTTCAAGCTTCTCTGCAAGCTCATCATCTGCACCCGGCATAAGCTGTATAATAAAGCCGCCTGCCTGTTTTACGGTATTATCCTTATTCATAAGCACTCCGAGTGCCACCGATGACGGTATCTGCTCAGAGGTTGCATAATAATACGTAAGATCCTCTGCTATCTCTCCTGATATAAGAATAGTCTGTCCGATGTAAGGCTCCTTAAGTCCGATATCCTTAATTACTGAAAGAACACCAAGATCGAGAGCACCGCCAACATCGAGCTTTCCTTTATCATTAGGAGGAAGGTCCACACAAGGATTTCCTACATAGCCCTTAACGTGACCGTTTCTGTCTGCAGTAACCAAGAGTCCCTTTATAGGTCCCTGACAGTCTATCTTAATAGTAATAAGATCTCTGTCATCCTTCATATCCGAGCCCATCATTACTCCTGCAGTCAAAAGTCTGCCGAGCGCTGCTGTCGCTACAGGGTAGGTTCCGTGTATATCTTTTCCTTCTTCAACTATATTTCTTGTTGTTGCCGCAAAGGCTCTGATCATTCCGTCAGCCGCCGTAGCTCTGACCATATAATCCTTGTATTCATTTGCCATTATTATCATCTCCTTTTGCTCGCGGCTTTTTTGATCATTTTCACGTATCAAACGTGATTAATTGTATTTTTCAGTCAAACGAGCGTATTGTTCATTTTATTTTTATTCACTGAGTGCTGTCTCATCTTCCGTTTTATCAAAATTTCTAAGCAGCTGTATCTCTTCTTCGGTAAGCGGTCTGTATTCTCCTGCACCAAGCTCGGCGTCAAGTGCGATAGGTCCCATTGAAATACGCTTTAGCTCCTTAACCTTCAGCCCACCTGTTGCAAACATGCGCTTTATCTCGTGATAGCGGCCCTCTCTTATCGTTATAAAGCAGGTCGTATCTGAAAGACGTGTTATTTCACACGGAAGTGTAGGCTTTTCATCACCTATATCAATGCCTCCCATAATGCGCTCTGCCTCTTCAGTCGAAAGTCTTCCGTCAAGCTCGACATAATAGGTCTTATCAACATGTTTTTTCGGTGAGAGCAGTCTGTGTGCAAGATCTCCGTCATTGGTTATTATCAGGAGCCCTTCCGTATCCTTATCCAATCTTCCGACCGGGAACAGATCGTCCCTTATCTTTTCCTGTATCAGCTCTGTCACACATTTTTGTTTTGAACGGCTTGAATCTCTTGTCGCCGATATTACACCCTTTGGTTTATTGAGCATATAGTATTCAATTTTCGCATAAGTCACTTTTTCGCCTTCAATGTCGACAACATCATTTTCCTCATCGATCTTCATTGCCGAATCAGTAACTATGATGCCGTTTACACTCACCTTTTTTGATGAAATCAGCTTTTTAACCTGTGTTCTTGTACCTTTACCGGTTTCCGAAAGAAATTTATCAAGTCTCATTAAAAATAAAATCTGTCTCCGCTCAATTCTTAATTCTTATATATGTCCTGAATGAATAATGCAGTCCGCTCTCTGAGGTCTGAAGCTCTCCCTCTTCCTGAAGCTTCCAATCCGCCGCCTTGTCAAGACACGGATAATAGGTATCCGCCTCAAGCTTTGAATCATTTACAGTTACAAGACATTTATCACACTCCGGAAGAAACAGACTGTAAATGCTTGCTCCTCCTATAATAAATATCTCGTCAGAGTACTGCTTATGTAAATGCTTCGCTTCATCATCACTGCCGCAGCCGGCTTTTTCATCCGCTTTAAATGCTTCGCTTATAAGCTTTGCAAGCGAAAGCACATCTTCCTTATTCTTAATTATCACAAGAAAGGTATGCTTTTCAGATGCCTTGGCATTTTTCTTGGTAAGCTCTTCATTTTCCAAGGCAGCCTTTATTATATGCTTTACAGCAAGCTCTCCTGAAGCTTCGTCAAGCTCATCGAAGATGAACACTTCGTCTGCGCCGTCCTTGCTTTCAGGCTTTATCCTGCCGGGATCTCCCGTCATGACAATATTTATCCTGCCCTTAAGCGGTTTCATACCCGGGAAGCTCTCAAGAGTCTTTCTTCCCATTATGACAGTTTTCCCTGATGTTGCAGTTCTGAAAAATTTCATATCCTCCGGGATATTTACAAGCAGATCACCGTCACAGCCTATGCCCCAGTTTTCATTAACATTTACTATAGATATCATAATTATCTCAAAGTATTTTCGATGGTTTATTGCATTATATTGCGATAGTTATATTTTTTATATAGCAATAGGTATATTCTTTATCTGCTCGCCTGTTACATAATCAGTAAGTTCAATGTCATCCTTAGTGAAATCATAGAAGTTCTTGACCTCAGGGTTAAGCCTGAACTTAGGTGCCGGATGAGGCTCACGGCTTATAAGCTCTTCAACAAGCGGAACATGTCTGTCATATATATGTGCATCAGCTATCATATGCACAAGCTCGCCGACCTCCATGTCGCTTACCTGCGCCATCATGTGCACAAGAATCGCATACTGCACAACATTCCAGTTATTTGCCGCAAGCACGTCATTTGAGCGCTGGTTAAGCACAGCATTCAGCACCAGCTTTCCTGTCTCCTTATTCTTAGTACAGTTAAAGGTCATGCTGTAAGCACAAGGATAAAGATTCATCTCATGCAGATCCTGGAAATTGTAAATGTTTGTCATGATACGGCGGCTGTAAGGGTTGTTTTTAAGGTCAAACAGTACTCTGTCCACCATGTCGAACATCCCTTCCTTATACTGATGCTTTATGCTCATCTGATAGCCATAGGCCTTGCCTATACTGCCTGTCTCATCAGCCCACTCATCCCAGATATGAGCGTTGAGGTCATGTATGTTATTGGACTTTCTCTGCCATATCCATAAAAGCTCCTCGGCAGCAGTTTTAACAGCTGTTTTTCGGAGCGTAAGAGCAGGAAATTCCTTTTTCAGATCATAGCGGTTGCATACACCGAACTTCTTAAGCGTATAAGCAGGAGTTCCGTCCTCCCAATGCGGTCTTACCTTCTCACCGGTGGTGTCCTGTCCTCCGTCAAGAATATCTCTGCACATTTTTATAAAAACATCATCAGCATAAGCCATTGTAATTTCCTCCGAAGTCTTTTATACGGCTTCAAAAAAATATATAAGCCGAAAACTATTTTAACATAAAAAGCTGCAGATTTGTTTAACACTGCTTATAATGTTTCTTCAAAGTAATCTTTAAAAAATAAGTACAGAAAAATCCGGACCCCCATAGGGATCCGGATCCGAGCTTAATGCACCAGAGAAGGCTCGAACTCCCAACCTTTCGGTCCGTAGCCGAACGCTCTATCCAATTGAGCTACTAGTGCATCGTCATTTAAGACGCATATAGTATTATATGCATAAACTATAATAATGTCAAGCAGTATATAAATTATTTTCTTTAATATATTCTGCTACTGTTTTCGGCACGAGACTGCTGATATCAGCGCCGTCGATTATAAGTCTTCTGATGTCAGTACTTGATATCTGCGGAAGCTCTGCTTCTGCAAGCTCAACCTTTGCACCCCTGCGCTCAAGGTAACGTACTGCCGAGGCAATATCATTTCCAAGACTTCCTGCTCTTTTGAAGGCAAGAATATTGGCAAGCTCAAATATTCTTGCAGCACCGACCCATGACGCCATACTCATTATCGCATCGCCGCCCGCCATAAAATAAAGCTCCTCCTCCGGGAGATCAGCTTTAAGCTGTTCTATGGTATTAACAAGAAAGCTGTAGCCGGGTCTTGATATTTCTATATCGCTGACCTCTATGCAGTCGCTTCCGAGTCTCTCTTTAAGCTCCTTAGCCGCAAGCCTTGTCATCCTGAGTCTGTCGGCTGAAGCTACTCTCACCTTTTTATGCGGAGGGTCGCCGTTAGGTATCAGTATAACGCGGTCAAAACCGCATTGTTCCACTGCTGCCAAAGCCATTCCCATATGGGCATTATGAGGCGGATCAAAGGTTCCGCCCAATATGCCTGTTTTTTTCTTATTTATGCCGGGTCTCATCTTTCTTTTATCTTTGTCAGAAGATCTCCCTCTGCATTGAATTCAAGCTCAAAAGGCTCGCTGACAATGCTTACTTCATCTATCTTTTCAGCTTCAGGTATCATTGCCTCTGAGATAAGAATGTGTTCTATCTCAAGTGAATTGTCTATCATAATGATCCTTGGAGCATCATAATCTATATCCAGAGAGCTTGCCACAGCTGCCTGCATTACTTCCTTATCATTGTCCATGATCATAGGAAACATATAGCATGAGGTGTTGTAGCTGGTGATGCCGTTAGGATATGTATCGTCCATGCTTACTTTATTAAAGAACCTCTTTGGTGCAAGATCAGCTCTTCCCATACCGGTTGCATTGCCGTGAGACTCATCACTTATATCAAGTATGCAGAGTCTCTGTGAGTTTATTCCCATCTTAAGCTTTGGATTTGCGCAGCGTCCTACTACATTAGGATCCATACCTGCACCTGTGTAGTTCTTTCCTATTGCTCTTACAAGCAGAACATCACAATCCTTAAAATAAAGCTTACCCATTGCAGCCTTTGCTTCCTTTAAAAGCTTCGGCTCCTCGGACTCTATCTTTTCCGCCGGAAGGACAGCAAGCTTAAAGGTCTTATCAAATGCATTTTCAAGCAGAGCCACTCCGCATATAACATTGACATTTTTAATGACAGACTTGCCTATGGTCTCTATCCTCTGTGACATATAGTCATCGCCCTTTGCATGACAGGTATAAGCGCCGTGCTGCTTTCCCAAGCCTATAGCAATGATTTTCATCAGTCCGGATTCAAAAGGTCCGTTAAAGCTCGTATGTGCCTTTACTCTGTTGCAGAGGATAATGCCGTCTGCCTCATATGCATTCTTATCGATATGCACCTCAAGGCCGTCGACCGTATCGACATGAACGGTTTCCATGGAAGAAAGTATAGGACAATTCATGGTCTCTTCAGTTATGCCGAGACTTTCAAGAAGCGCCTTCTGTCCCTCGGCAACCGCTCCGCCGTGTGAGCCCATTGCAGGAACTATAAACGGCTCTCCGCCCTGTGTTTTGACCCAGTCCGCTATATTTCTCAGCATCATCGGCATATGGTCAATGCCTCTGCTGCCGGCTGTTATGCATATACGCTGTCCCGGTTTAACTCTTCCTTCTATCTGCTTTATCTGCTCTGCAAAGCTCTCAGCTACCTCCGCATCTGAAAGCTCAGAATGCGGGAAGCTCTGATCTACTCTTACGAACTTTGGAAGTTTTATATGTGAAATAAGCTTGGTTGAAGTTGACATCCCCTTCTTGCCTCCTCTTTATCCAATGCAATGCTTAAACACCGTATTAAAATTTAAAGCCTTACTCTTTTCCTTCTTCAGGCATTATAAATTCCTTGAGAAGAATATCTCTCATGATCTTACAGTGATCTACAAGCACCTTATTTATCAGTTCCTTATCTCCGGTATAGAAGGCTGTGATGATCCTCTGGTGATCATATGAAGCTCTTTTATCCGGTGAATTATTGACAACATAATATATGTATCTGTGCAGCAATACCTGCAATGGTCCCACTATTCGGTACCATGCGTCAAGCAGCAGGCTGTTGTTCGCTGCTTTTATGATACATGTATGGAAATCCATATCGGCAATAACAAATGACAGTCCGTCAAACGGTTCTGCTTTTGCTATTCCGTGGCTCTCCTCGTCTTTATTCTTAAGCATGTCGGCTATAGCCGCAGGATCCTCCATAAGCTCAAGTGCACTCGACTCAAGGCATGATCTCATATCATATATTTCCTTGACATCATGTGAGGAATACTTAGCTACCCTTGTACAGTGGCTGCTTTCTCTGTCTAAGAGTCCGTCCTTATTAAGTATAGAGATTGCTTCTCTTATTACCGTTCTGCTTACTCCAAGGTTTTCGCTGAGTTCACTTTCGGTTATTCTGGTTCCTGCTTTTAACTTATTCTCAATGATGGACTTTCTGAGCTCATTTGTCACCTGCTGACTTAGTGAGGTAAAACCTATTACTGAAAATCTGTTAGTGTCTGCCGCCATATTAATCGTTTCCTTTTCTTATTTTTCTCCTTCCGGGTTCTCAAAAGATGCAGCGCCCTTAGGATATTTTTCAAAAACCGCCTGTGCCATTGCCTTGCTGATATCCTCAACTCCTGCTCCGATATGCATTTCCTTTATGCAGGCCTCCATGGCTGCCTTTGCCTCCTGGAACGGTCCCGGTACGTTAATAAACAATGCATTATCCTTTTTGCCGCAGACAAGCTTACTCCACATATGGCCGTTTTTGCCGTAAATTTCTCTTGCGGAGTATTCATCAAGGTATCTTACAAGTGCGGTATGAGTAAAGTCTCTGCCGAGAGTCTTTGAAAATCTATGTCCGCCGCCGCTGCCGCCGATAAGAACGATCAAATCAGCGTCTGTTTCAGCTGCTTCGCATATTCTCTTAAAAATAGCATCCTCTTCGTCTATTATAGGTGCTGTTCTTGTAACTTCGGCATCAGGCCACTCTGCTACGATCTGTCTCATCATCTCCGGAGCATCAAGGTCACGGACTATACCTTCTAATATTTCATTGCCGGTAGGCAGTATGTAAGCCTTCATCCTCTCTTTATCCACCTTTCCATCGGGCAGTCAGATATTGGCTCGTCCGGTATATTGTCGAAATCAACAGGTACGATCTTGTCACTGCAGCTAAGCTGTGTAAGATCGCTTACAGTTATACCTTCTGCAAGTGCCAGAGCATCTATGACACCGTCTGCATTTTTTCTTACCTGCTCAGGCTCAATGTCGTAAACATCCATCTCTATGGAGCTTCCTGTAACGCCTATAACTCTGACATAAGCCTTAAGCTTATCAGAAAGCAGATCCTCAACCTCGGTAGTGCTCATCCCCTTAACATTAAGACCGGATATCTTTAAAACAGATTTATCCGCATACGCTATAATATACTCTTCTGCCATTGTATCTCCTTCTCCTTACGGATATGTATTTGTGATTTTCCATGCCATTGTAGCACATAATGCGCCATGCTGGTATAGAAAATTGTATACAAAAAACATTTGTAATTGTATACAAAAAGCAATATCCTTTGGAAATTGTTTGATATAACGCACTGCGGCCGGAGCAAAATGTCCGACCGCAGAAAAGCTTTTATTTACTGAAACATTACACACTTTACAAAATGTCCTGGGCTTATCTCTTTAAGCTCAAGCTCTTTTCCTGTACATTCAGGCTTTGCAAACGGACATCTCGTTGCGAATCTGCATCCAGGCTTAGGGTCGATAGGGCTTGAGATCTCACCCTTTATCGTACTTTCTATAGATCTGTTCTTAAGATTCGGAACCGGAATAGCTGCTAAAAGCGCCTGTGTATAAGGATGAAGCGGCTTTTCAAAAAGCTCATCCGTAGGTGCTTTTTCTATACACTGTCCAAGGTACATGACTGCGATATCATCTGATATATGCTTAACTACCGAAAGATCGTGAGTTATAAACATATATGTGAGTCCCATAGTATCCTGAAGATCCATGAGAAGATTGAGTATCTGTGCCTGAATGGATACGTCAAGTGCAGAAACAGGCTCATCGCAGACTATGAACTGCGGATCCAATGCCAATGCTCGTGCAACACCTATTCTCTGTCTTCTTCCTCCGTCAAGCTCATGCGGATATGAAACATAGAAGCGTTCATCTAATCCGACTATGTTCATAAGCTCAAAAACTCTTTCATCTATAGCTTTATTTCCGCTTATGGTCTTCATAACTCTGATAGGCTCAGCTATAAGCTGACCTACTGACATACGCGGATTAAGTGAAGACGAAGGATCCTGAAAGATTATCTGTGCATTTTTTCTGAATTCATGCATTTTCTTTCCGGTTACATGAGTCACGTCTTCTCCGTTAAAAAGTATCTGGCCCTCTGTAGGCTCGGTAAGTCTTAAAATTGATCGTCCGAGTGTAGTTTTTCCACAGCCTGATTCTCCTACTACTCCGAGAGTTTTTCCCTTTTCTATAGTGAAATTGACGTCATCCACCGCATGGAGGGTACCCTTGCCTGTTTTGAAATATTTTTTCAGACCTATAGTCTGTAAAAGAGGTGCAGACATCAGTTATTACCTCCTTCTTCCTTTACATCCTTAAACAGATGACATTTGATCATATGACTCGGTGAAAGCTGATATACCTCCGGCTCCTTTGTGAGACATTCCTCATGACATTCAGGACAGCGCGGATGGAATTTACAGCCCTTAGGAAGGTCTGCCGGATCCGGCATAAGTCCCTGTATAGGATGAAGTCTTTCTGTCTTTACCGTAAGATCAGGTATTGAACCGAAAAGTCCTACCGTATAAGGATGATGGTATTTGCTTTCAAAAATGTCTTCTATATCTCCGTCTTCTATGATTTCTCCGGCATACATGATTCCTGCTCTGTCGCAAATCTTTGCAACAATACCAAGGTCATGAGTAACCATGATCATAGCCGTATTGAATTCTTCCTTAAGATCCTTCATGAGCTTCAGTATCTGAAGCTGAATAGTTACGTCAAGAGCCGTAGTAGGCTCATCTGCAAGAAGCAGCTCAGGCTGGCACGCAAGTCCCATAGCAATTACGATCCTCTGCTTCATTCCTCCTGAAAACTGATGAGGATACTCTCCCTTTCTTTCAGGAAGAAGGCCTACAAGCTTGAACATGTCGTCAACACGCTTTTCGATATCAGCCTTTGACATTCCCGGATTGTGAAGCTCAATCTCCTCTGCGACCTGATCTCCAACCGTAAGGACCGGATTCAGTGAAGTCATCGGATCCTGGAATATCATAGCGCACTGGCTTCCTCTGAAGGCTTCAAGCTCTTTTTCCGTAAAATCAGGAACATTCTTTCCGTCAAAGAATATTTCTCCCTTTGTTATCTTTCCGACTCTGTCAGGGAGCAGCTGCAGTATGGATTTACATGTAGTAGTTTTACCTGCTCCGGTCTCTCCTACAAGACCATAAGCCTCACCTCTGTTGACAGTCAGGTTTACGCCGTTTAAAGCGTGAACCAGGGCATCATCTGTTTTGAATTCTACCCAAAGATCTTTTATTTCAAGTAATTTATCAGCCATTGATGCAATCCCCTTCCTTAGTTCTTCATCTTAGGATCGAGTGCGTCACGAAGTCCGTCACCGATAAGAGTGATCGATAGTGCCGTAAGAACTATGGCAATACCCGGTGCGTACATAAGGTACGGATAGTTAAGCATATAGTTCTTTGCCTCGGAAAGCATAGCTCCCCACTCAGGTGCAGGAGGCTGTATTCCCATTCCGATAAAGCTAAGTCCTGCAATAAGTATGATGGATTTACCCATTGTAAGAGTTCCCTCAACTATAAGTGTACCCATTGCATTAGGAAGGATATGCTTGAAAATGATCCTGGATTTCTTTGTATCGCAGGCTCTTGCCGCCTCGATAAAGTCCTGGTCCTTAAGAGTGATTACCGATGATCTTATGATACGCGTCATTTTCGGTATCTGACCAAGCGATATCGCAACTATAAGGTTCGGAATGGAATTTCCGAATGCAGCAACGATTGAGATTGCCATAAGAGTCATAGGAATCGCAAAGAATACATCCAATACTCTCATGATTATCTGATCATAAATGCCTCCGAAGTAACCTGCCGATGCACCCAATACTGCACCAACAGAAAGTGAAAGCACCATAACTCCAAGTCCGCAAAGGATAGAATACCTTGCACCCCAGAGCAGTCTGCATAAAATATCACGTCCGAACTGATCGGTTCCCAGAATATGAGCAGCACTGCTTGTCTGGAATTTATCCATAATGTTCTGCTTTATAACCTGAGTTCTGTAATCTATGAACAAAGGTGTAGAAATTGATACGATCACTATAATAAGAAATACTGCAAGTCCGAAAAGTGCAAGCTTGTTCTTCTTATATCTTATCCATATCATTTCAAGCTGGCTTTTCCTTTTGAACTTTTTAGGTTCTTCTTTAGCCAATGCTTCGAGCTGAGTTTTATTTATGTCCATATATCCTCTTTCCTCCTTATCCCTTGATCTGAGCCTTTACTCGCGGATCTATTGCCGCATAAATAAGGTCTGTTGCAAGATTGATAAGACATGACAGAACTGCTATGAACATAACAGTTGCCATAACTACAGGCGTATCCTTATTTCTTATAGACTGGATCATAAGAGAACCGATTCCCGGTATATTGAATACCTGCTCGATAACGATAGTGCCTCCGAGCATCCAGCTGATATTTACGCCTGCTATAGTAACTACAGGGAGTAACGCATTCTTAAGTGCATGCTTGAAAATTATCTTTTTCTTAGGAACACCCTTTGCCTGTGCAGTCTGGATATAATCCATACGCATTACATCAAGCATTGTAGAACGTGTAAGTCTTATAAGGTTAGCCATGTAAGGCAGCGCTACCGCGACTGCAGGAAGGATATATCCCTGCCAGCTTGCTATTCCGGAAAGAGGAAGAAGTCCTAACTTTACTGAGAAAAGCAGAAGCAGCATAAGTCCGATCCAGAAATCAGGAACAGATGCAAGCACCATGGTTATAGACTGTGAAACCGTATCCATAACGCTGTACTGCTTTACAGCTGCTACGATACCAACAATGACACCGACAACTAACTGTATGATTATTGAAAGGAATGTGATAGCTACTGTATGTGGAAAACGCGAGAATACCTCTGCGAAAACCGGATTTCTGGTTCTGTATGAGATACCGAAATCTCCTCTTAAGGCATCAAGCATATAGTTTGCGTAACGAACTAAAAACGGCTTATCTAATCCAAGCTCTGAACGAAGCTGTACAAGTGCATCCTCGGTATAGGTATCTCCGATAAGCATCTGTGCCGGATCTCCCGGTGTCAGGTTCATTATTGTAAAAAGAATAATAGAGATTCCTAAAAGGATAGGTATTATAAGGATAAGACGCTTTACAATATATTTGGCCATATGTTTTACCCCTTCTGCTTTTAAACTCAAGCAGGATAATGCTTATTTTTTAAAAATATCCCGGGCATAAGCCCGGGATATCCTATGTGTTTCCTCAAAGCAATATGCTTTCTTTATGACCTCTTGTAAACGCTTTAGGTATTACTTCCAGGTCCAATCACAAATGTTGTTATAGATAGCGTAGTTGTTGCAAGTATAGAATCCGCCTGTAAGGTCTGAATTGTAAGCAATTGCATTGTAGCCTGTATGAGTATAGATGTACCAGTTATTCTCCTTGTTTAACTCACCGATCTCTTTGTAGCACTCAAGACGCTCATCATCGTCAAGTGACATACGTGCTGTTTCAAGAAGCTCATCTACATTAGCATCATCTACACCTGCAAGGTTGTATGCACCTGTTGTATGGTAGTTGCCCCAAAGTACAGGATCTGCATCTGATATAGGTGCTCCTGAGTTATAGAAGCTTAAGTCAAAATCTTTCTGTGTAAGAACCTGCTGCTTGAATGCTGCCGGCTCAAGGATCTCGATCTCACAGTTGATGCCGATTTCCTGAAGGCAAGCCTGAACTACCTGTGCAGGGTTCTGATACCATGTCTCTGATGATGTTACCATCTTGCAGGAAATGTCGCCGTCATTGTAGCCTGCAGCCTTAAGAAGCTCTATAGCCTTATCAGGATCATATGGGTTAGGCTCAAAGCTCTCGTCATAGCCAAAGAATCCAGGTGCAACCGGGAATGGTGTAACGCTTCCTACTCCGGCAACTCCGCCCTGAAGGACTGATTCACGATCTATAGCATATGAGATTGCCTCACGAACCTTAGGATCATCGAAAGGTGCTCTCTTTGTGTTGAAGATCATGTAATAGATAAATGCTGAAGGTGCCCAGTTGATTGAAACATTATCAAGATCATCAAGTCTCTGTGTATCTGATGCTGCAGGACAGAAGAATGCATCTGCCTGATTGTTCTCCATCATCAGAGCTGCTGTTGTTGAATCCTGTGCGATCTCGAATGTAACATTCTTGATAGAAGGAGTGCCGCCCCACCATTCATCGTTTGAATGAAGCTTTAATGTTGAACCTGAAACCCACTCATCAAGGATATATGGGCCTGTACCGCATTCAACTCTCATAAAGTTGGTTCCGTCTGCTTCACATTTCTCATAAAATGCCTTTGAGAAAATTCCGAAACCAGGTGTTGCAAAAAGATTTAAAAGAGGCTTATATGCATAATTACAGCTAACCTTTACCTGATTATCGCCTACAGCTTCAATGCTCTTTACTACAGGCTGTGCAGCTGCGTTAGGTGCCTGCTTAAGATCATACTCAAGTGAATAAACAACATCTTCTATAGTAAGATCGGTACCGTCATGGAATTTAACGCCGTCACGAATTGTAAATGTGAGCTCTGTACCGTCCTCATTGTAAGCCCACTCAGTTGCAAGGCCTTCACGGAATTCAGATCGATTATCAGGCTGTTCTCTGATAAGGGTGTCATAAATATTTCCGCTTATTGTAAAATCAACGCTCTTACTTGCAGCTCCAGGGTTTACTCCCTGTGGCTCATATGAAATAAGGTATTTCACTGATTCCTTATCATGCTCAACATTTGCTGCTCCCGAGGATGCCCCTTGAGCTGCACCGGATGTTTCGCTGCCTGTGTTCGCAGTACCTGATCCGCCGCCGCAGCCTGCCAGTGCCGCTGTGAGTGACAGTGCCAAAGCCGCTGCCAGAACTCGTGACATTGTTTTTTTCATAATCAATCCCCTCCTGATTAATTTATGGTGCATCTGTATTTAAAAAATAACAGATGCAAAATTTATTATCGTCGATTTGTTATTCACTTTCGTATCAACCGAAGCCCGAATGTAACACCACTGTGCCATTTCGATTGGATACTGTACTTCGTGCATTGTCGACAATCGACATCGTGGTTTTATTCTAACAGCATAGCGCTTTGTATTCAATTCATAAAACGATAAAAAATAGTTAGCTATATTTTGTTGAATATAACTAACTACTCTCATCATTTGTATAATATATATTAATTTTATGGTTGATATATGTTAAGTTTTATTACTCTGATTGTAATCGATCACATCTATTTGTGTGTTTTTTCTTCCTGCGAATTCATTTATACGGGGAGTGTACAGAATGTCTATCATATCACACGCCCTAAGTTTTGCGGCTTCAGCCTCTCCGTCTCCAAACATCAGAGCATCATAGCTTCCGCCTGACAGATCCGATAACCTGAATCTGACAACATTGCCAGCCTTGCCCAGTACCTTGATATTTGACGGTCTTAAATTCCTGCAGGCAAACTGTGGTCTTTCAAAGCCCTGTCCGTACGGCTTAAGACTGTCCAGATGAGCTATAAAGCTCATATTTACGTATGAAAGCGGAGTCGGATCATCTATCCACAGCTTTTTAATAAAATCCTTTTCGCTGAGTCCGGAATGACTGTTGAGAAATTCTCTAAACCCATTCAGATCCTCCTCCTTAAGACTTAGTCCGGCTGCCATTTTATGCCCGCCGTATTTTGTCAGAAACGCTTCTGCTTCACATAATGCCGAAAACATATCATAGCTTTCTATAGATCTGCCGCTTCCTTTAAGTCCCTCATGACCTTTTGTTATGACGATGCATGGCTTACAGTAGCGCTCCTTAAGTCTTCCTGCCACTATTCCTGCCAATGATTCATGCAGATCCTCAATATAGACTACGAGAACACTGTCCTCCGTCATAGAGTCCTCAACTATACTTATGCCCTCTTTTGTACCGGCTTCGGTCATAGCCTTTCTTTCTGCGTTAAGCATTCTCAGGTGTCCGGCTATAAGCTCGGCCTCAGATCTGTCTGTGCTTGTAAACAGCTTTAGTGCGCTTTCAGCGGTTTCAAGCCTTCCGCCAGCATTTATGCACGGTCCTATAATAAAGCCGATGTGATAGATATCTATAGTCTTTCCGGTAAGCTCAAGCTCTTCTATAAGCGTCTTAAGTCCGAGATTATAAGCACCTTTATTTATTCGTTTAAGACCTTCTTTGACTATGACTCTATTTTCACCGGTGAGCTTCATTATATCGCCGACTGTTGCAATAGCCGCAAACTCAAGAAAATCAAGCCATTCATCAGTTCGTCTTTTGCACAAAGCATAGACTCTTTTTATAAGCTTCCAGGCTGTCACAGCTCCGCAGCATTCCTCTGACGGATACTTACTTTCCTGTCTTTTCACATCCACAACGGCTAATGCTTCCGGCAATATATCCTCTCCGGCTTCATTTTTCCTTACATTGTGATGGTCTGTAACAACTACTTTCATGCCGAGTTCATTTGCAGCTTTCAGCTCTTCCAAAGCCGCTATGCCGTTGTCGCAGGTAAGTATCAGCTCGACTCCGTCTGCATGAGCCTTATTTACGATATTCATATTGATGCCATAACCGTCATTTATCCTGTCCGGTATGCAGCAGTCAACATTTGCACCTATTCTTTTTAAGCCTTCAAGTAATATATATGTGGAGCAGACTCCGTCTATATCATAGTCACCGACTATTCTTATATGCTTTCCTGAAACAGCCGCATCATAAACAGCCCTGGCGGCCTTTTCCATATCAGGCATAAGCAATTCATCATAAAGATCATCTATTCCGGCATTAAGAAAATAATCTATTTCTTCATCACTTGTAATATCTCTGTTTCTCAAAATTCTTGAAACAACCGGATCAATCCCGAATTTCTCTGATATCCTCTGAAAATCAGCTCTTTTTGCATGAACAAACCACTTATTCATCATTAATATGCCTTAAGAAGCTCTTCTAAAATAGCATCTACATCTTCTCCTGCATCGACTCCGCCGTTGTCGGTAATGTCTCCGTGAATTACGGCAAGCTCCGGATTGTCCGCCTCAGCTTCATTAAATGTATCCTTTACTGTATCAAGATACATCATGTAATCTATGTCAAGCTCATCAAGCTCTCCGTTAGGCATAAAAAGGCCTATTGCTGTAGGCTCATTAACTGAAATAAGCTCATCATAAAGTCTGTCTGTATTAACACAGCGCTCTGCATCAAAGCCAAGCTGCTCTGCAATATATCTGTGCAGCTCCTTCTTCGGATCCGCATCAGGATTGGAATAGTCAAAACTCTTAGGGTCTATAACATTAAGATCTAAAATCACTTTTCTCATTTAGTAAGCTCTCCTCGCTTGTAATAGTCTTACTTATTATACACCACTCAGAATACTTATTATAATTTTTATTCCGTCGCTTTTAAGCATCTTAGCAATATTCATCCTGAATTATTCATTTATTATGACATCGTGTATTGATCCTGGCGGAATATATGACTTAATTAAACGTCAATTTTATTATCCCGTGCGATTCTCTTAATGACCTCTATCGGCATATCCAAAAGCTCTGCCACCTTGTTTACATCATGCATTTTCTGAAGAAGATGAATGACAGTACCCGTGCGGCCAATCTCTATACCTTCCTCACGCCCTTCTTCTTTTCCGATCTCTATGCCTTCCTCGATGCCCTCTCTGCGTTCTTTCTTTTTTATCTCATCCAATACCATATATTCCCTCTCCTTCGACCTGCTTTTCTTGATCCATTTTACAGACTTCTGTAATTTTGTTACGAAATCACTTCCGAAGTCCTGCTCTGATTCCTTTAAGCCTGCACTTACATACCTTAGAAACTTGATTATCTCTTCCGGTACTTTACCTTTATTGTTTCCTTTGGTGCTTAGAAATATAGTATGCACTCCGTCCATGTACTTTAATTCCGGCAATTCCTCACAATGAGTGTTCATCGTGTATATATATTTATTATAACCTAATGGGTCATAATCGCATATAAATATTACATACGATTCCGGAAGATATTCATAATCTGTTCCTGCAAGCAGTATATCCATATCCATCTGACTGTGATAATACCTTGATCTAAGCTCAGTATGCTCTGTTGCTACCTGCATCTCGATATTATAGCGTGTTCCCTCTTCGTCAGATGCAAATATATCAAGTCTTGATGCCTTATAATCAGGATTATTGTCTATACTATGCTCCTTACTTACACTTATCTCGGTAAGTCTCCTGCCGAGTATCATCTCAAGCAGTTCCTTGCAATTATCTCCGTCTGTCATCACTGCTTCAAACATGAAACTATCCTTGATAGTCTGATCCTTAAGTGTCCTGCGAGTCTTCCTGGTATACATCTGTATTCTCCTTTCGCCTGATGCAGGATCTTATACAATGAAGCAGATAAACTAATTTCAAATACAAGTATACAATTAATACCTGTTGCTTATTCATCGCCGAATCCTGCCTTATTAAATTGTGGTTTTGTAAAGCATGGATCTCACTCTGAATATTCGGATGGCTGATTTGCAGCTCTTAGAATTGATGTTTAGAAATGATTTATGCTTTGATTGGATTATAGCATACTGCCAGCCAAAAAAATGTACATTCCTATTTTCCGCTTTTTGTATATTTTTATCTGCTTCTGCATAGCAGAAGCTACCGCAAACTTTGAAGACTCCATAAAAACCGATAAAAAAAACAGACCGTAAATTAATACAGCCTGTTTTAATGAATTTGATTTTATGCGGTTTCGCCCTGCTCCTCGAAGAACTTAATATCCTTTTCTGTAGGTCCCTTGTATGTAGCCTTAGATACAAAGTACAGAAGAAGAACTGATGCCGGGATAGCAAAGATAGCACTCGGGATGCCAAAAGGCTGACCTGAAAACTCGTTTGCAAGTGTTATAACTGTTCCGGCAACTATAGACGCAGTCGCACCCTGAACTGTTACCCTCTTCCAGAGAAGTGCTGCAAAAAGTGCCGGTGTGATTGCTGATGAATAAAGTGCATATACATAGTTCTGGATGGTAAGTACATCCGGGAAGAACTTTCCTAAAACATATGCTACTACAGCAAAGAGAACGAGGCAGACTCTTATATACCAAACCTTTCTTGTTTCTGATGCGTTCTTATCAACAAAGGTGCACCAAATATCCATGACACCGCTTGTTGTAGCGGAAAGAAGATATGAGTTGCCTGTTGTAAGTATAAGCGCAGCTCCGCAGCCTACCATCATGCAGCCTACTACAGGTGCGGCATGACTTGCATAAGTGAAGAAAAGCTTATCACTTGTAATATCCTGGAACACTGTTCTTAATGCAAATCCCAATGTTGATGAGCAGAACATTACTATAAATATGATTGCTACGAAAATGTAGATTGCCTTCTTAAGTGATTTATCATCCTTTCCTGATGCCATACGCTGTATAAAGTTCTGGTCGCCGATGATATTCATGGTTCCGCCGAAGGTAAGAGCTGCCCAACCAAGTGCACCGTAATTTCCGAATGGGAAGTCTGTTGTTCCAGCTGCGGCACGCTCAACTACGCCGTGCACGCCGCCTGCTTCTCCGAATACTGAGCCAAGAGCAACTACCATGCTGACGGTAATGAATATTGCCGAAACACAGTCAGTTAACGCTACGCTTCGCATTCCGCCCATCATGGCAATCGATACAATAATAACGATACCGATAATCGTTGAAATATTCACTGAAAGGCCGGTACATATCCATATCGCATTACCGAATGCCTTGAACTGGAATGCACATGTTCCCACATAGGCTATGACTATTACTATGGCTGAAAAGTTTCTTGCAAAAGCGCCGTATCTGTCGTTAAAGATGTCGCTGACAGTAAGTGATCCTCTGCGATTTACCTTTTTTGCAACTACATAGAGTAATAACGGAGCAAAGCTCTGGAATGACATGTAAAGGATAGCCGGCCACCAGCCATAGTTGGCACCAACCGCAAGTGAACCTCCGGTAATCGTTCCGCCGCCTACCCATGTAGCTGCCATGGTTCCGCCTAAAACTATAGGACCGAGCTGTCCTCCCGCTATAAGCATATCCTTGGTATCCTTAGCCGGATGCCTCTTAGATGATACTGCTCCTACAATACATACGAAAGCGATGTATGCCACTACCGCTCCGACAAGTAAAACATTAACCTGCATTTCTTCCCCTCTTGCATTGTTTTTATTTATATCTGAAGCACTTTATCTAATTATAATTTGATTTTCTGCTTGCTGATTATAATTAAATTCTGCTTAAAAAGTGCCGCAAATAAATTTTTCGTGCACAAAATTAAGGCGTATGACTAACGCGTCGCCCCCATAGCCTTAGATTGTGTTTTTTGGATTTGCCGCATCCCGCAGAATACGGGATACGGCTTATTATAATAATTGATTCAGGCAGGAAATACCCTCTCTTTGGATATTTCCAAATGATATGAATTGAAAATATAAATTAAATATACTAATTAATATGTATCCTGACTATTCTATCAAAGCTTGATAGACTTCTTTTCTACGATCTCAGAAGACTTGTAAAGCTTACCTGTAGGCATTCCAGGAAGGATTTCCTCTGCCTTTGCAATAATTTCTTCTCTGCTGAGCTTTGGTGAAGGCTTCTCAAAATCTTCCTTCTTGCAGCCAACGCTCTCAAGCTCTACCCAGGCTCTGTCTGTAATATTGTCAAGGGCGATCTCATATCCGCCTGCATGAGCGATAGCAAGGTTTACAGGTGAACATCCGAGATCCTTACCTACTACAAGACCTGCATCAAGTGCCTTAAGCACGTGAGCTGCATGTACAGGCTTTGGAGCTACGATTGCAGGATAATCGCTCTTAACTGTCTTTGCATACTCTCCTGAGTTATGAGCTGTCTGACCTGCACCGTATGACCAGTTGAAGATTCTTCCGAGCTTTTCTCTTACTACCATTCCGATACCGACTGAGATCTCTGCACCTGCTACGCCTACAAGAAGATCTCCGTCCTTCATGATCTGGTTCATACCGAAGCAAGGAACAAGTACCTCTGTCATCTCTACAAGGTTCATCATCTCAGAACCTGTATTGTTGTTTGCGATACGTCCTGTCATTGTCATGTTCTCGTTATGAACATTTCTGAAGCCTCTGTCTTCTGTATTAGGACCTCTGTAAAGTCTCTTTCCTACAAAGCCTTCTGAGCTCCACTGCTTCATATGAGGCTCATCCTTAACGATCTCAGGATAATATGGATGCTCGCTGACATTGATGAAACCGAAATCCTTATTGATCTTTCCGTGATCGATTGAGCAGAATGCTACAACTGCAGCATCTCCCATGATTCCGTCAGAGCTTACTGTAACTGCATCTGTGTCAATGATATCTGCTGCTGCACAATCATCCTTAAATACTTCAGCAATCTTCTGGAATGCCTCAAGATAGCTGAGTCCGCATGCCTCTACATCCTTTTTGTCAATGTATACAAGAGGGAAAGGTACAAGACCATCTGCTGCGCCTCTTGATATTACTCTATACTTTAATTCCATTTTTATAAAACCTCTCTTCTCTCAAAAAAATCAGTCTAACGGTGCTCTTCTGTCGCTTATCTCACCAACGCCCTCAAGGTATACCTCTTCTCCCGGTACAGTAAGGAACATTGTGTCCATGATAGCCTTAGGGCAGCTTCCGTCTGCTTCAACACCCTTGATGATAACTGTATTGATAGTCTCTGCTACTCTTGGAATCATCTGGATCTCGATCTTCTTGATGTTAGGGTTTCCGCTTGTAAGCTCAATAATCTCCTCTTCGATTCGGCCTACTCTGAGTGATGCCAGTTTTGCTGACTTCATGCTCTCAAAGCCTTCTATTGTAACCTCTGTATCAGGGTTGATCCTCTTTCCGGCTGCTACTGCCTTCTTTAAGAAATCAGGCAGTTTTGTGTGCATAAGTCTCATTGCTTCATTCTCCTTTCACTTTGTGAAAAATTAAGTAAATCCGAACCGACCCCCTCAAACGGTTATGTTCAGATTATTTTGTAGATAGTGTACTGTCGACAATCGACAATGTAACTGTCTTGTATTTTACATATCTTGGAGTCATTTTTCAATTAGCAATTGTATACAACTATATTTGTGGCTTTTGTATAAATTAACTTTTTCCGTCTGCGGCTTATCTTCTGCTTCTTCTCCGTTCGGTAAACTCCATTCTTACTTTAAACCAAACTAATAAGAGCCACAGACATATAAATGTATATGCCGGCAGCTCTCATTTCCTGCGATCCGTCCTAAAGACGTATCATTTTATTATTATTTTAATATTATGTACAGGTTCTTAGTCTTTCAGCCTTTGCTGACTTTGATTCATTCAGCCTTTGACTCAATTATGTGCTTCATGATCTGTACCGCATTACTTGCAGCTCCCTTTCTTACCTGATCTCCGCAGCACCATAATGTAAGTCCGTTATCATCTGTAAGATCGTCTCTTACACGGCCTACCCATACAATATCCTGATTGCTTGTATCGAGCGGTGTAGGATAGCAGCGTCCCTCGTAATCCTCTATGAGTCTTACTCCAGGATAATTCTTTATTGCCTCATTAGCCTCTGCTACAGAAACCTTTCTTTCTGTACGAACTGTAACAGCTATTGAGTGAGAACGCATTACAGGTACTCTTACACAGGTACATGTGCACTTAAGCTCAGGGAGATGGAGTATGCGTCGTCCTTCATTCTGCATCTTCATTTCCTCATCTGTATAAAGGTTATCTGTCATTCCTCCGATGAAAGGAATAACATTCATGGCGATCTGTGTAGGGAATACCTTTGACTTGATCTCCCCGCCGTTGATTATGGCCTTGGTCTGATTTTCAAGCTCGTCGAAGCCGTCCTTGCCGGCACCTGACACAGCCTGATAGGTTGCCGCTATCATGTTCTTAACAGGTGAAAGCTTTGCAATACCTGCTACTGCCATAAGTGTAATGATAGATGAACAGTTAGGGTTAGCAATGATACCCTTATTATTAAGTGTGTCGTCACCGTTTATCTCAGGTACTACGAGAGGAACCTCGGGATCCATACGGAAGGCTGAGCTGTTGTCAATGTATACAGCGCCTGCCTTAACTATATAAGGAGCGAACTTCTTTGACATAGGGTTTTTAACTGCTCCTAAAACAAAATCCATTCCTTCAAAGCTGTGCTCAGTTGCTTCTTCAATCTTTATCTTCTGGCCTTCGAATTCAATCTCCTGTCCTGCACTTCTTGCAGATGCAAGCGGCAAAAGCTTTCCTACAGGTATCTTATACTCCGAAAGAACCTTTATCATTTCCTGTCCTACTGCACCCGTTGCACCGAGTATAGCCACATTATACTTTTTCATAATTCCCCTTTCTCTTTCATACATTGTATGTATATGGTATTTATTATAATTTGAATAATATCAGGACGAATCGGTTATATATCAATCTTATAACCCGTATTATAACCAATCAATAGATATTTTTAAATGCTAATATTTATTAATCAAATATCTTGATGCATACTATTAAATATTTTAATCGGTCGACATGATAGAGAGTCTACCACAAGGCAAAGTCAAAAACAAGTAGAAAATGAAAAAGCCGGGGCGTCTTGTGCTCCGGCTTCATTGTCGAATAAATAATATTATCTTCTGTTCTTAAGGAAATCAGGAATATCGATAGTCATTTCCTTATTCATCTGTGATCTGAAAGGAAATTCCTTTGCCTGTGGCTCGCGCTGCTCCTGAGGCTGTGTGTACTGCTGTCTTGGTGCCTGATTAGGTGCACTGTTTGAGTTGCCTGATCCCCAGCCTATCTGAATGCCCGGATCTTTTCTGACTGTCGGGTTCTCTGATGGTGTAAACTGAGGCTTTGACTGTGGTCTGTACTCTGTGCTTCCGCCAAATATACTTGTCTTTGCAGGCTTATTAGCTGCAGGCTTTGCGCTCTCTGTTATACCTGTAGCAATAACAGTGATAGTACATTCGTCCTGAGCCTTCTCATCATATATAGCACCAAAGATAATGTTGGCATTCTCACCTGCAAGCTCCTCAACATAGCTTGCTGCTTCATTTGCCTCAATAAGGCTGATATCACCGCTGACGCTGATAATAACGTCAGAAGCGCCTTCAATAGATGTATCAAGAAGCGGTGATGCAACTGCCTGCTTAACTGCCTCAAGTGCCTTGTCATCGCCCTTTGCCTTACCGATACCGATATGAGCTATGCCCTTATCCTTCATAACAGTCTGAACATCGGCAAAGTCAAGGTTAATAAGTCCCGGAACATTGATAAGATCAGTGATTCCTGTAACTGACTGAAGGAGTACCTCGTCAGCCTTCTTGAGTGCCTCAGGCATGGTTGTACGTCTGTCAACCAGCTCAAGAAGCTTATCGTTAGGAATAACGATGAGTGCATCTACATTATCTCTTAAATGATCAATGCCCTGAATAGCATTCTGCATACGCTGCTTTGCTTCAAATCTGAAAGGCTTTGTAACGATACCTACTGTAAGTATGCCCATTTCCTTTGCAATGCCGGCAATAACAGGAGCAGCACCGGTTCCGGTTCCGCCTCCCATTCCGCAGGTAACAAAGACCATGTCTGCACCCTTAAATGAATTCTGGATCTCGTCGGCATTCTCCTCTGCCGCCTTTTCTCCAACCTCAGGCTTAGCTCCGGCTCCGAGACCCTTGGTGAGCTTCTCACCGATCTGCATAGCTGTAGGAGCCTTACATAATGTAAGAGCCTGCTTATCTGTATTTACGCCTATAAACTCAACACCGGCAACATTCTCATCTATCATACGGTTAACGGCATTGTTACCTGCACCGCCTACACCGACAACTATGATCTTTGCCGCTGATTCACTTTCCGGAACTACTATTTCTAACATGTACTTGTCCTCTTCTACAGTATTCTTATTAAATATAAGCTCTTTAAACGCTTTTTTCAAGCGCTTTTAAGGCTCTTAGCTTACGAATTTATTATGTTTTATTATGTTAATATTCAAAGACACTAACTGTTTCAGCCTTAACCGAAAAAATCACTCTATTTCTGTATTATCCGTTTGGCCGCTGTCTCTGACTTTAAAGCTTACAGCCGTATCTTTGTTGCTGTCCTGATAGCCGCTTAGATCAAGCATTCCCTTCAATTCTCTTTCTTCAAGCTTCGGAAGCATGTCTGAAAGTGCGGATATTTTAACTTCAAGATAGGCGTTCTGTCCTATATAAACATCTACATTTCCGTCATCAAGACTTAAGGTTATATTTTTAAATTCATCAAAGGTAATGCTTTTGCAGCCGATATTTTTCTCTGCTAACTGCTGCGTGATATTCATAATATCAGTAAAAAGCTCATCATCTGCTACAGGAAGCTTCTTCCCGAGCACTATATAACCGAAGTTTACTCCTTTTATAACAGGGATATTATCAAGATGTTCCTCGGAATTTTCTATAAGTATTCCGTCCTTATCGAAATACATATAGCTGCTCATAAAGTTGATACATCCAACAGGTTTTTTCTCGTATATTATGAGGTCACAGCTGTTCGGCCCGGTCAATGAGATCTTATAATCCGAGATAAACGGCAGTGTCTTTTTATCGCCTCTTATGCTTTTTATAAAGCAGAGCACCGTATTGGAATCCCAATAATCGCTGAAAACAAGATCCTTTGCTTCTTCCTCGGTATAATACACCGGATTTCCCTTTACGGTGACATTTGTAACACGAAGCTTGACTGCAATCAAAATTATAACAAGAAAAATAAGCACTATTATCCAGTGCTTAATATTTCTTTTTTTCAGATAAATTATATCCGCTTCTTTTTTCATCTGTTATTAAAATACTGTCTCAAACCTTTATCCTGTGCGCCACACTTAATACCAGTCCCATTTCCAGCATGGTGAACAAGACCGCCGAGCCTCCGTAGCTGATAAACGGCAGTGTTACTCCGGTATTCGGTATAACAGCTGTTACTACCGCAATATTCAGAACAACCTGCAGTCCCAAATGTGCCATAACGCCGGTGCAGAGCATAGTTCCGAAAAGATCTCTGGCATTTATCGCTATATTATAGATCCTTACCAATATGTAAATGTATAATAGCACTATCGTAGCCGCTCCTATAAATCCGAATTCCTCGCAGACGATAGTAAATATCATATCATTCTGCACCTCCGGTATGGCTCCGTATTTCTGTATACTTTCTCCGAGCCCGTGCCCGGTCATACCGCCGGAGCCAATGGCATAGAGTCCCTGAACAGTCTGATAGGCATCTCCTTCAAATATCTCAGGCGCAGCCCAGCCAAACACTCGCTTAAGGGCATAGTGTGACGGGCTTTCCGTCATGCCGCTTCGAAGAATAAGCCAGTGAAGTCCCGGCTTAAGGCCTGCTACAAATGCTCCTGCCGCAGCTAAAAGTCCAAAGAAAACAACGTAATTATCAAGCGCTATGAACAGCATTATTGCTGTGATCATAGCTACTATTACACCTGAGCTTATGTTCTGCGAACCTACTAAAATTGCCGGAACCGCACCGTATATCGCTGCCCTAACCCAGTTTTTCGTCTTGTTCATATTAGGGCCGCGTTCAGCCGCAAAGGCGGCAAGAAATATGATAAGTCCTATCTTTGCAAGCTCTGTAGGCTGGAATGAGCTTCCGAACAGCTGCAGCCATCTTGTTTTTCCGTGCGATGCCTGGCCTAAAATCAGTGTAAACAAAAGCATTCCGCACGATCCGATATACGCGATCCTTGAAAGTATTCCCTTTAAAAGTCTGTAATCAAAC
>Ga0129317_1000489_pt1 | contig 41499 bp, 37 predicted proteins | sample Cm1ome_FD_94430 | JGI IMG/M metagenome (GOLD analysis project Ga0129317, IMG submission 94430) | Eastern black-and-white colobus group fecal microbial communities from Wisconsin, USA - Cm1105 metagenome | ecosystem: Host-associated > Mammals > Digestive system > Large intestine > Fecal | place... | reverse complement strand
GGGTATTAGGCTACCCGTTTTTATAAAACGTGTCATATAAGTATGTTTGCACTGCTGTTATAAATGAGCTGCGAGCAAGCTCGTTTATCTTTTTCCCTTATTTTAAAAAAGGGAAAAGAAGATTTTAAGTTGAAGAGATGTTTCATTTGCATATATAGTTGTTGTTAGATAAATAATTGTATATCAACGTTGTAGAAATTGTAGAAGGTGTAGATGCAATCACGAGGTGTGGATTAAATCAAAGCCCATGTAGTCGGAGTAAAGATTTGTTCCGTATGCAGTTTCTACGGCATCGAAGTCGAGGCAGAATGCCTGTACAGGTTTCTCGCTCAGACGTGGCTGACAGTTAGGTATCTTCAGCTCGTATTGACGAGGCCAATCTTTGACGTTATCAATGGATGCGAAACGTACGCTATTCATTTTGCCAATATACTCTGGTGAGTTCTCGATATAATACTTCAAGGTATTCTCTGGAATAACCTTTTCACGAGTTCTTTGGAGGTGTAGCGTGTACAAGGCAAAGAGTCTGCTGTTAGTAGGTATCATCAGAATCTTCTTGGAATTGCCGAAGTTACGTGTGACAGATTGTCTTCTTCCGTCAATCTTTATATCAACTTTCAATGATGTGTATTCGTGAATACGATAGTCGCAAAGACCAAAGATTTGATTATCTTGTTTGAGATAGTCAACAGTCTTCCAAAATACACTCAGCTCATTACTATGCAGACATTCCTCATTCTGATATTCAACACCACTAATGACGGTTTGGAATACCTGACTGTATGAGAATGGGAACTTGATATGGTCACATGAAGCCATAAAAGATGCAAGGATTACTGACCAATTGTGAAGAATACGCTCGTCTATGCTATAAGTGATGGCTGAACATATATCCTTTACGGCTTGTTCATAGCATGATGCATACGAATGTTCAAACTGTTTTCGTATCTGCAATAGCTCGACAACAACGTATGACGTTCCTTCATGCTCGTAATCTTTCAAGAGACGGAAGTTTGCCTTTTCCTCTACGGTATGAGTATCTTTGTGAAAGGGTAAGACACACTGACGAGAATAGAGAGCTATGTCAACGGTTGGCTTTTCCTGACCACTGACGATTACACCACTAAGAACCTTTGACTGCTCACGCTTGTGGGTTTCCATATCCAACTTGCTACGTCCTTGGCAGTCCCACAAGCCTTTCAATAGCTCAACTTTCTCCACATCAATATCATTCTTGTATTCATCAAGATGCATCATGGCATTCTCTGCCTGAGAAAGCACAATGGCAAGGCTTGGCATGGTAGAAGTACGCAGATTAGGATGGTCACCACAATAGATGAATGGACTTTGTAACAATTCTCCGAAAGCAGTTTTACCAGTTCCTTTGGGACCAAATAAAAATAGGGAAGGGAACTCACGTCTATATCGGATGATGATGTCACGAAACAGACACACTATGATGTAACAAATGCCGATAATGGCATTCTCACCATATACAACTATCAGTTGGCTTGCAAAAGCATAGAAACGTACTCTGCTTTCTGCCTGATGAACAAATTTCTGCTCAAACAGAAATTTATCTGCATTGTCCTCGTTCATCTTGGAAAAGGCAGGGAGATAGAAAGAACCCAATGAAGACGAGAGGCGCACGATGCCTTCTTCGTCAATAGGATACCAATTGCCATCATACACCACACCATTGCCGAAAGCATAAAATCCCTGCTTCTGCCATCCAAGTGTGGATATTTTGGTTATTAACTCCATGCTTGAATAAAGAATGCCACGGAGTTTGTTGAACTTAGCGGATGACCCATACCACATGAAGTTCACTTCTCGTTCAATACGAATGCGAAATTTTGGAAGCGCAGTCATTTCCTCAATAGAGAACTCTATTCTGACTTCACATCCCAGTTTATTACGGAGAATGAAGACACGAGAGGCTGTAGCTCCATCACGAATAAGATAAAGAGGTATCATGATGAAGTTCGATATTTCAGTCTCTCCATCTTTACAATAGCAGTAATAGCAATTATCCCCAACTTTGATTTCCGTGTTTTTGAAAAGAGAAGCATACTCCTCTTTTGACATTTTGTTTTGAATATTCATAGTCATAATAATTAATAATGTGAATGTTTGGGATGACGTTTTACATACTCTTCTGCCTCTTTGTTCAGAGCATCTTCTGATTTACGCTGACCGTGAGACAGCCATTCGTCAAGTTCTGACTTAACGAAATAGATACGCTTGCCAATCTTATGATAAGGTATCTGACCGTTTGAAGTCCATCCGTAGATGGTTTGGATTGCAGGATGACCGGGAATGTATCTCTGTGCTTCAGTCACATCCATACGCTCATTGTCATCACCTTTCCTGTTGTCTGGTGCAACCGTGCCAATCTTCTTATTGAGGGCATCAATCTTTGCAGAAAGAATTTTGTTGTCCTCCAGAAGGTTTGCCATTAACATCGGAATCATATCAAATGTCGGCACATTGTCGGATTGTTTTCTTTGATTTTCCATTTGTTTATTTACTTTTAATTTGTTATGGATTATGACTGCGCAGTCAAGTTCGTTATTGAATTCGGCAGCAAAATTAGTGTTATTTATGGATGTTTACAAGATGCGGAAATGGGCAAGGGTTACACCGTATCTTATACCATATTAAAAGAAACAAATAAGAGCCGTAAGCGACTGATTTTTAATAACAAACTTTAATAAAGACAACTGCATTTTTCTGAAGGTATGGTAGTACATACGGAAGCGTTCCGTATGCCATTGCGTATTAAGTAAACCAAAGAAAAGGGAAATAAAAAGAAAAAGCCACCTATACATAACGCATAAGTGGCAGATAGGGGGAAAGAGTGATTATTCCGTCACATCACTATGAAGAACAAGTTTGATGGCATCGGCTGCTTGCTCCTTCTTGGAGTCAACCACCTTGGCATATATCTGCGTGGTCTTGATATTGGTATGTCCAAGCATCTTACTGACGGTAAACAAGTCTGTACCTTTGGTAAGTTGATTAGTTGCATACGAGTGCCTAAAACAATGGAACGTGATTTTCTTCTTTATACCGGCATTCTCCACCCATTTCTTTACAGGCTTGTTTATCCATGATGGTGCCTGAAGTCCCTCGAACACTAATTGGTCCGGGTCTCTCGGCTCACCGCAAATATGATAAGCCTGGTCTGAGATTGGCATATATTCCACTCCGCCTGTCTTCTTCTGATTGAAGTTGAGGCGGTAATGGTCTCCTTCTTTTGAGAGTTCACGCCATTTCATCTTCATTATATCGCAATGGCGAAGTCCAGTAAGAGCACTAAACAACGCTGCCTTTTTAAGCATAGGATAATCACATGGTGTTGCTGCTAATTGGTTCAGCTCGTCAATGGTAAGATGTTCACGTCGACTTTCTTCCTCCTGAATACCCTTGACCTTTGCAGCAATGTCAATATCAAGATAGCCATCGATGAAAGCTTGATGCACGGCAGCCTTGAAAATGGCGAAATATGTAGCTGCTGTGTTCTGAGATATAATACCAGACTTGCCACCACCTTGTGGAGCTGTCATCAGGAATGTCTTGAAGCTCTCAATCATTCTCAGCGTAACCTTAGAGAATGGGAAGAAATTACCGTCTGCATATGTTTTGATTAGCTCATATACTCTGTTCCAATTGACGATGATTGACTTGGAACCTCTCTTATGTCGATTTTCCGCAACTTTCTCAAAGTAATCAATAAAGTTGGTTTTGCCCATCTCTATCTTCTCCACCATAGCTTGGTCTGCCTCAGAGTAAAGTTCGGCATTGTCGTACTCATGTTGACGGAGGTTGCGGACATTATCAGCAAAGATGCAGATTTCACGGTCACGTTTAGAACGACAAACTATAATGCCGTTCTGGTCACGTTTGGGCTTGAAGGACTGTTCTCCATTACAATTAAGACGTGCAGGGCGTGTCCTGTCCCACATAGGAGTGGTGATAATACGGTTGAGATACTCACGCTCTCGCAGTGGCTTCTCACATCCAACTTTAAACACTGGATAGGCTTCTAAGTAAAGATACCATTCTTCACGAAGTTCTGACTTGCGGAGCTTCACGGAAACCTTGGTGTGTAACATTGCTTTCTTCATAGGACATCTGATTTATATAAGTTATCGATTTCTTCTTTTGGTACATAGACATAGTTCCCAATCTGGCGAGATGGAATAGAGTATTTGCGCACATGCGCCCAAACGGTAGAGTCATTGATACGATATTTCTTGCAAACCTCAGAGATTGTATAGCAGTCTTCGGGTTCAAGACTGTAGAGTTTAGGCAATGGCTTTTCACTTTCCTTTCGGATTTGTTTTCTTGTCGGCAAAAGAGATTCTAAGTCTTTACGGTTGATTCGTATAAGACGTTCACCGAGATTCACAGCTTGAACCTTTCCACTCCTTACCAACCGATATACCGAATCACGTTCTACTCCGAAGATAGCCACGGCTTCCTTAACAGAGATATACTCTCTGATATCTGATACTTGAGAAGCTATCTTTTCAAGACGCTCCTCCTTCTTTTCTGCATCACATCTGCGCTTGTAAGCTATTTTACTACACTTACCAGAGCAGTACTGCGAATCGAGGTTTTTGATAAAAAATACCTTACCGCAGATTTTGCATTTTCGTCTGATTTTCAATGAGATACTTGGCATAGCAAATGTTTATTTTTCCTTGTTTCTACTTTTATGTATGTTTTTGTCGCTATTTATCTACTTTTTAGTCGCGGTACAAATATGGAACACAGAAAATCAACGAATTGATAGAAATCGATAAGTATCAGCAAACCCCTTAAAACGGCAAATCCGTGTAACTCATTGAGTCACACGGATTTGGTTTCCGATAATTATTGTTGATTATCTCAGACTACTTAACCTCCTCAAAATCAGCATCCTGAATATTGTCACCTTGGTTGCCGTTGCCCTGGTTGGTGTTGCCACCCTGAGCATCGCCGGCATTGAAGTCCTGACCTGGCTGCTGTGCTGCACCAGCCTGTGAGTACATCTGCTGGCTGGCAGCCTGCATCACATTGTTGAGAGCAGCTGTGGCTGTGTCGATGGCAGCGATGTCCTGAGCCTTGTGAGCATCCTTGAGCTGCTGGAGAGCCTGCTCAATGTTTGGCTTCTGGTCGGCAGGAATCTTATCACCGTTGTCCTTGAGGAAGTTCTCGGTGGTGAAGATCATCGAGTCAGCCTGATTGAGCTTGTCGATGCGCTCACGCTCCTTCTTGTCGTTCTCGGCATTCTGCTCAGCTTCAGCCTTCATGCGGTTGATCTCGTCCTCGCTCAGACCAGATGAAGCCTCGATACGGATAGCCTGCTCCTTGCCTGTTGCCTTATCCTTGGCAGACACCTTGAGGATACCGTTGGCGTCGATGTCGAATGTCACCTCAATCTGTGGAACACCGCGGCGTGCAGGAGCAATGCCTGTAAGGTTGAACTGACCTATTGACTTGTTCTGTGCAGCCATTGGGCGCTCACCCTGAAGCACGTGGATGGTAACCTCAGTCTGGTTGTCGGCAGCAGTAGAGAATGTCTCACTCTTCTTGCATGGAATGGTTGTGTTCGCCTCGATGAGCTTTGTCATCACACCGCCCATGGTCTCGATACCGAGAGTCAGAGGAGTAACGTCGAGCAGTACGATGTCGCCCACACCGCCTTCTTTGTTGAGGATAGCACCCTGGATAGAAGCACCCACAGCCACAACCTCATCAGGGTTAACACCCTTTGAAGGCTCCTTGCCGAAGTAGTTCTTCACGAGAGTCTGCACTGCAGGGATACGGCTTGAACCGCCTACGAGAATCACCTCGTCGATATCAGCTGTGTTGAGCTTTGCGTCGCGGATAGCATTCTGGCAAGGCACAAGACAAGCCTGAATCAAGTTGTGAGCAAGCTGCTCGAACTTAGCACGTGTGAGAGTCTTAACCAAGTGCTTTGGCACACCGCCTACAGGCATGATGTAAGGCAGGTTGATCTCTGTAGATGTAGAGCTTGACAGCTCAATCTTTGCCTTTTCGGCAGCCTCCTTCAGACGCTGCATAGCCATTGGGTCGGCAGTAAGGTCAGCGCCCTCGTCGTTCTTGAACTCCTGTACGAGCCAGTCGATGATTACCTGGTCGAAGTCGTCACCACCAAGGTGAGTGTCACCATTGGTTGAAAGTACCTCGAACACACCGCCACCGAACTCAAGGATAGAGATATCGAATGTACCGCCACCAAGGTCGAACACGGCAATCTTCATATCCTTGTTTGCCTTGTCAACACCGTATGCAAGAGCAGCGGCTGTTGGCTCGTTGACGATACGCTTAACATTAAGACCTGCAATCTGACCAGCCTCCTTTGTTGCCTGACGCTGAGAGTCTGAGAAGTATGCAGGCACAGTGATCACAGCCTCTGTAACCTCCTGTCCGAGATAGTCCTCGGCAGTCTTCTTCATCTTCTGCAGCACGATGGCAGAAATTTCCTGTGGAGTGTACTTGCGTCCGTCGATGTCAACACGTGGATAACCACCCTCGTTAACAACTGAATAAGGCACACGGCCAATTTCCTTTGAAGTCTGCTCCCATGTCTCACCCATGAAACGCTTGATTGAATAAACAGTGTTCTTAGGGTTTGTGATTGCCTGACGCTTAGCAGGATCACCCACCTTACGCTCACCGTTCTCCACGAAACCAACAACAGAAGGAGTTGTACGCTTACCCTCGCTGTTAGCAATTACCACAGGCTCATTGCCCTCAAACACAGCAACACATGAGTTTGTTGTACCCAAATCGATTCCAATAATCTTTCCCATAATCTTTATTTTTTTAATTTTTATACTTTTACTTAATTTTATAATATGTTTTTTCAAACATGTGTTTTGCTTTATGCGCCACACTGTTTTATTTTCTGCTTATTTTAGGAGCAAAGTGCATGCCAAAAAAGTTTTTTTGCTTTTATGTGACGATTTGTCACGTCATTTTGTCACGGTATTCAAAAAAAATTATTACCTTTGCAGGCAAAATATACATTTAATTAAATAATAACAGACCTGTCTTAGAATAAATAAAACATAAAATATTATGAAGAGACTACTTTTATTTGCCTGCATGGCAGTGACCATGCTCACCCTGCAAGCACAAAACTCCTACATCGTAAAGACAAAAGGTGTGAAAAAGACTGCCAAAGTGGCAACTAATGGTGATGGAACTGCTGGTGAAGAAGAAAAAGAGGAAGCTCAGGACTTTGTTGGCAAGAACTTCAAGTACTATAGTCTGTGCGACTGGAGGGAAGGCATGAAGTTCATGGTATTGCCAGAAAAGTATGATATGGTGGTAAACACTTTTTGTGATGCTGCTACCGACAAGGAAGTGAGCAGCAACCGCCTGCGCTATAAGATAATGGTATATCAGGGTCACAGTGAGACCGATGACAATCACTCACGGATAAACTTCCTTTGTCAGGACGACAACAAGAAATACTATTACCAAATACCTAACGGTACATTCGACGACTATTGCTACGGCAAGCTCGGCGTACCCACACTGGCATATCTCGGCGATGTTGACATTGCCCGCTCGCTGCTTGTAGGCAAAAGTCTCTACACCAAAGCCACGCTCTACCGTGTGGACACAGAGCAGGATGGCGACGGATTCAAGGAAGTGAGCGTGCCAAAGAACGAGGAAGTGAAAGTGGTGGCAGTGGGTGTAGGCTCACGCAGTTTCCCAGTTAAGATTATCGTAGCCGACAAGAAAGGCAATGAGTTCTTCCAAAATGTGGCGATGAGTAAGACCAACTGCGGCATGCGTGATGACGAGTTTATTATGGATAACACCAAGTTCACGTTCTACGGTTCATTCGAGCTTATTGACGCCAACGAAACAGCAAGCGGTCAATATGCAAAATATATTGGCAGGGATGTTTATACAAAATATCTTACCAAGATGGAGAATGCAGAGGGCAAGAAGGTGACTATAGCGCGTCTCAGCTCCTTTAAGATAGAAAAAGTGCAGCCTACAAGCAACAGTAACTATTGCAAACTTACCTTGAAGAGCCTTGCGTCAGGAGCGGTGTTCACAAAAATGGTAACGTTTGTCAACGAGAATGTTGCCGGCGACATAGATGGAATGAAAGAAGACTTTTATCCTTATCTCTTTGGTAACGGCAAAAGCATGAGTAATATTCCGAAGGCACACCGTGCACGGATACAGCAAGGCAAAGTTGGTGTGGGATATACCAAGGAAGAGGTGCGTATGGCAAAGGGTGAGCCCAACCGTACAGCTGCTTCCTCAACAGGTGCTGAAGATTGGATTTACACCGACCTTGGTCAGATTGTGAAGTTTAACAAGGCAGGTAAGGTGCTGAGAGTTATTTCCACAAGATAAGGCATGCTGATGGGACGTATGATGAGGACAGTACGAATGGCTGTACTGGTGTTGTTTGCATGTGGCACAATGCCGTGTGGAGCACAAAACAAAAAGATAGGCGACTATATAGAGTCCTACACATACAACACAACCGGAAGCACTCCACGCAGACTGCAATATCATCCCGAAGGTAGGGCGTTTGTGTGTGAGAACGGCACCAACAGATTCACACGTGCCCTTTATGGCGGCTATACCGATTACCGTATAGAGACAAGCGACCGCCCTGTGTTTGCCGTAGCTAAAAAAGGACATCACAGAAACATAAGATTTTATATCACTGCCAATGGCATCACTCTGCAGACAGACTCTGCGGAGTGGTGCCGTTGCCTTTATGAGGACGGCATACGAAGCTACACACTGAAGGACAAACGGTGGAATGGGGGAGAGATTAGGATTGATGTGGTAGCCACAGTTGACAGCGAAGCTGGTATATGGCAGTTTTATGCCAAGGGATTTGATACTGCTCCTATTCTGACAGCAAAGGTCTGCAATATATTCAAACCCAAATTGTCACGTAACGGCGACATTGGAGCTGACCCCAAAGGAGTGTTTGAACCGTCGCCGACAGAAGAGAATCTAAGCACTTCATCATTTGCGCTCAAAACAAACGGGAACACATACTTCGGGATAGACCTTGACTCAATAAGCGCTGATACACAGGAATCATTAAAGGCACGTTTCGATGCCACCGTGGCACGCAACGGGGCGATGGCTGCAAGAATAACATTCAACACTCCCGACAAATATATCAACACCCTTGGCGGTGCACTCGTGATGGCTGCCGACGGTGATTGGGACGGACAGACATGGCTTCATGGTTGTGTGGGATGGCGTATGCCCTTGGCTGGCTGGCGTGCAGGATACCTCGGCGATGTCCTTGGATGGAACGACCGTGCTATAAAACATTTCGACGCATACGCCAAAAGCCAGGTGACAGATGTGGAGCCAACCATCCCTCACCCCACACAGGACAAGAAACTGAACATGGCAAGGGCTGAGAAGCGATGGGGCACACAGATGTACAGCAACGGATATATATGCCGCAACCTGGAGCGCAACAATCAGATGCACCACTACGACATGAACCTGAACTACATCGACGAGCTGCTGTGGCATTTCCAGTATGACGCTGACACCACTTATCTGCGCAAGATGTGGAACACGCTCACCCTGCATCTCGCATGGGAGAAGCGCAACTACGACCCTGACGATGACGGACTGTATGATGCCTATTGCTGCATCTGGGCAAGCGACGCACTTTATTATAATGGCGGTGCCGTCACTCACTCGTCGGCATACAACTATCGTGCCAACCTGCTGGCGTCGCGCATTGCTGAAATCATCGGCGAGGACGGAAGCAAATATAAAAAGGAAGCTGAGAAGACGCTTAATGCCATGAACAGCCGTTTGTGGATGGCGGACAAAGGTCATTGGGCTGAATACGAGGACGCCATGGGGCTGAAGCGCAAACATGAAAGTGCCGCCGTATGGTCAATCTATACTCCCATCGACTGCGGAGCAGGCAGCAGCGAGCAGTTCTATATGGCAACAGATTATGTAAACCATAATATCCCGCACATCGACGTGACTGCCGACGGCAACCATTACGGACAGACCATCTCCACAACTAATTGGCTGCCCTATTCATGGAGCATCAACAATGTGGCGGCAGCTGAGGTGATGCACACGGCACTTGCCTTCTATGAGGCTGGACGCAACGAAGAGGCTTTTACCATGATGAAGGCAAACATCATGGACCAGATGTACATAGGGCAGAGTCCTGCCAACTTCGGACAAATTTCGCACTATGATGCGGCACGCGGTGAATGCTACCGTGACTTTGGCGACTGCATCGGCATATCGGCACGCACTCTCATCCAAGGTCTGTTTGGCATCAAGCCACAGGCTCTTTATGGCAAATGCGTCATCCAACCGGGCTTTCCAGCCAGTTGGGACAGCGCGTCGGTTTCCACCCCATACCTTTCTTATATATATAATAAGGTGGGAGACAAAATTGTGCTGAAAATAAAGCAGAACTTCGCGCAACGGCTGAAGATTGTGGTGCGTCAGCATATTGGCAACGGAAAGTTTATAGAGACTGAAGGCAACAGCGATGAGGAGCAGACCATCGTAATAGATAATGCCCAACCTGTAACTTCAACCGCAATGTATGAAATACAGCCGGCAAATAGTGCAGACGCACTTGCCGCCTCTCTCGGACTGTCTGAGCCTGACTGTTCTCTCGGCAAATACCGCACTCACGACATAAGCAGGCACTTCAATGCCAGTGTTTCCGACATATTCAACAACGAATATCTGTCGCCGCGCCCCCAGACAACGACGCTGCAGATACCTGTTCAGGGCATTGGAGAGTGGTGTCATCCGCAGTTCACCGTGGAAATCAACGACTCCGTGCTGCGCTCTACCGTGAGGCATGACATGATAAATGTTGCAGGTGTGCCTTTCCGCACGCCAGCCAAGGGCAGCAACATCATCTACACATCGCTGTGGGACAACTATCCCGACAGCGTCACCGTTGCTTTGAAGAATGCCCGTGCCAGCCGCATCTGTCTGCTCATGGCTGGTTCCACCAACCACATGCAGTGCCATATTGACAATGCCATTGTCACGGCGCTCTACACCGACGGCACTGCCGACACGCTCGTCCTGCGCAATCCTGACAACTGGTGCCCGATAGAACAGGACTATTACATCGACAGCAAGGCATTCCGTGCCATCAGTCCACGTCCTTACAGGGTATGCCTTGGCACTGCCACCGTCAGCCGTGATCTCGGTACAGCCCTCAACATTCAGGGTGTGTATGGAAGAGAAATCCCTGGCGGTGCCGCCCAAATGCTGATCATGCCTGTTGACAAGCGCAAGAAACTGCAGTCGCTTACGCTGCGCACCCTCTCCAACGACATCGTTGTGGGGCTCATGGCTGTAACGCTGCAATAAAGAATTTTATTACGGTAAAACATTACGGCAATGCGCCAATTTTGTGGTGACTATTTATCTACTGCGCTCTTGTGAGCTGACACCCTTTTGTTTATCATGTCCTTGCGCAAAGACAGCAAATAGTCGTAGTTGGGATTATAATGCGGGGGTCGGCCATATTTCATCATAATCTCTTCCTCAATGAGCCTGATATTATAGTCATGTATATCAACCATAATTCAACTTGTTTTATTGATTTATGGTGCAAAGAAAACAAAGACCTCTGCCAACAGACAACAGAGGTCCGAGGAAAATGCAATTTGATATATTACTTGTGGGGATTTTTAAAAGTTAAGGACGGATATAGCCCTGTCCGCTACATCCTCCGTTATACCATCGTATGGATTTGTCATGATAAAATTTGGCTGTTGCGAATCCAAAATAACATACTCATCATCAATAATGACATATCGCGTGTCCTTTGCCGCATTGTCAGCCAGCCAAGATGCAATTTCCGTTCCTTTGCAATGTTCCATTGCCGAGGCTATGTCGTCAAGGTTGGCGGTAAGCAGCCAACTATCGCTAATCGAAGAAGGAGTAATGTCAATCACTCGCCCTGGCATACTGCGCACTTGCCACATCTCCTGCATCGCCTCCAGACCGAGAAATTTCCACGATGATTCTATGACAATATCAGCACGGGTGACATCAATAATCCGCTTCAACTGCGCTACGGCTTCAGGGTCAAAGAACGCGCCGTGTTCATCCTGCCACGCCTTGCCTTTGTAGCGTAGCAGATTTTGGTAGTACTCGGTGTTCAGGACACCATCAAAGTCGAGGAATATAATCTTATTCATGTTAATCAATACTATTGTATAACTTTACCAACTTTATCACCGTGTTTTTTACAATTGTTGCATAGGCTTCACGCAAGGTCTTTGCCAACCATTTACTCATAATGCCTCTTTCTGCTAATACAGTCTTGATACGATTTTAATCCGCCATATTTCAATTATATAATTGTGTTTGCCGCAAAGTTACTGCTTTTAATCGAGATTTAAAAATAAATCCAAATAAATCTGTCAAGAAGAGTGTGATTTTCTCAAATACAAGGTGTTTTGTATTCAAAATGGTCTATTTCATACTGCAGAAGCTTGACCTCAGTAACTATTCCTAATATTGTCGCGTATATAGGCGACCGGACTTTCCTTGAATGCAGTGGCTTATTCCCTTAATCTCACTCTTCTAAGTACAAACTATGGTCTTTTTTCAGAAGGCGACACTCTATGTGCCTCAAGAGGCTTTAGAGATATACAAGAATGCTGAGGGCTGGAAAGAATTCCCAAATATAAAAGGCATTGACCAGACAGGAATAAATGGCATTGAGGCTGAAAGTGTATTATTACCTCAACGGACGCAGGCTCAGCGCTCCAAGGAAGGGACTGAATATCATAAACGAAGGTGATAATAAAGTAAAAAAATGATAACGTCAGAATTTATCTGGGCATAGGACAAAAATCTATGCCCAGATTTTGTTCTGTGTATTGTGGCAACCTGTTTTTTTTCTACTGCATTCTTGCGAGCCTGCCACTGCGCCCTAAAGGGCAACACTTCTTTCTGAGGGAACTACAACGTACCGATAAGACAAAAGATGTTAAAAAATATTCATTCTTAGCTCCAACGGTTCGTTATTTTAGAAAAAATGTGTACCTTTGCAATAACATACTTACCCCGCTTCCCGTAAGAACAGCGCGCTCAGGGTAAGTTTTTATTTTTATAATCTCATGGCATTACAATATTATAATCAGCCACAAATCGCAGTAGAGGAACAAATACACCTCTTAAAGTCAGAAGGACTATTGTTTGAGAACGAGAGTAGGGCAATACATCTGCTACAGAACATTAGTCTGTTCCGTTTGAAAAGTTATTTGAAACCATTAAGGCATAATAACAGCAGGCTGTTTAAAACTGGAGCAACTTTTGAGCAAGCGTATATGCTTTATAAATTTGATTCAGAGCTTCGTAAGATGATTTGTTCGGAATTAGAAAAGATTGAGATATCCATTCGAACGCAGTTATCATTTACTATGGCAGATGCCGCTGGTGTATTCTGGTTTGCTGACGCTTCAAATTTCCGCGATGCTAACCGTCACGCTTCATTGTTGCGTTGTTTACAGGAAGAACTGCACCGGAGTGATGATGATGCTATTATTCAGTTCCGGCAGAACTATGACAATCCTTTTCCTCCCACATGGATGACATTTGAGATAAGTTCTTTTGGAACACTTTCAATGATGTATCGTTGGCTAAAAGCAGGGCATGCGCGCCGTAAAATAGCAAAATTTTATGGTCTTCCTGATACGATTATGGAATCATGGCTTCACTCAATTGTTTATGTGAGAAATATCTGTGCTCATCATAGCCGCCTGTGGAATAGGCGGCTCAGTATCAATGCACTTGTACCTCGCCGCACCCATTTACCATTTGTCAATATCCCAAGTGACACAAAAAGAGTGTATTATGTATTGTCAATAATTCTGTATTTTTTGAGGACTGTAAATCCCAATAGCACATTCGTTGCACGGTTTAAGGCCTTACTGTCCAAATATTCAAGTGTTGATGTGGCAGCAATGGGGTTTCCTAACGGTTGGCAATCACAGGTGTTGTGGAGATAAGAGGACAAAAATCTATGTCCTGATTTTTGTCCTGTGTATTTATGGCAACCTGTTCTTGTTTTTCTGCTGCGCTCTTGCTCTATAAAAAACAAGAAAACGATACCGCACGTTTTATCGGGGAACACATCACAACGACACGATGCTGTCGCGGTATTCTTTCAACCGTTCCTCACTTATCCTGCTCTTTGCCTCACGCAAATCGGCGAGCAGCAGTTCACGGTCGGCAGGCAGAGCCCCAGTAAATGGCACAGGATTGCTGACGGTACGCCCTAAGATATGAGTCTTGCATTGCAAATGCTCTATCAGACATATCATTTCGTCGAAACGCTCATGCTCTGTAGCCTCTACAAATTTTCCCTCTTTTATCTCATCATACAACTGGCTTTCAGGGAACAGCGTAAGTGACAGAATGCCTATGCTCACAGGATGCAGACGGTTGAATACATCTGCTGTCCGTAGCGCATTGCGCTCACCGTTGCCGTGTCCGGCAAGTCCCACAAGATAGAAAAAACTGTAATGGATGCCAGCCGCTTCCAGTTTTTGGCACTGTTCTACAATCTCGGCGGCACCATAGCCTTTGTTCACTCTTGCGAGTGTCTCGCTGTCGCCACTCTCCACTCCAATGGTGAGATAGTCAAAACCTACATGATGAAGCTGGCGCAGCTCATCCACTGATTTTTTCGTGATGTCGGTTATGCGTGCAAAGCATCCTATCGTAGGGTGCCCGTCTCCTATATATTTTCTTACAAGCAGGGCAATGTCTGTTAATCGGTTGACTGTGAGGACAAACGGATTTGCACCTGTAAGGAACACACGGTGGGCACGGGGCTGAAACTCCCGGATTACTTTCAAGTCGCTCTCAATCTCATCCATTGGCGACATTCTGAATTTCTGCTCTCCATACAACGTGCAGAACTTGCATCTGTGCCATGTACACCCTGCAGTGACCTGCAACAACTGTGATGTGGACTCGTATGGCGGTCTCCACACAGGACCGTTGAAATGTAATGTTGGAACCATAAATATTAAGTTAACGTTATTGTTTTCGGGTGCAAAGGTAAGCATAATTATGCAGCCAAAAGCACAACATGCCGTATTTGCCCCTTACCCGCCGGTAAGTGACAATAAAAAGTTGCCGCAACTTTATTGGATTATACAAATAAAATGACTAACTTTGCACACGTGAATCATAATCCCACATTTACAAAAAGACATAAATGAACAGCAGACTCGACTATGAATATTGCCATGCGGCTCCTGTGCTGGAGTGGATGAGCCGCAAATGGGCACTGGTGATTTTAATGCGCATAGAAGAAGCAGGCAGGTTGCACGGCAACGAATATGGAATTCGTTTTGGCGACCTGTTCCGCACCATTCCGCATATATCAGAAAAGGTGCTTGCCTCAACACTCGACTATCTGGAAAGCGAGGGGCTCACCGTGCGCACTTTTCATGAAGGAGTACCCCAACACGTTGAATATTCGCTCACGCCCATCGCCAAAAGTTTCCTCAGAGAAATCAGTTATGTTGTGGAGTGGGGACAACTGCACTTTGAGGAGATACAGAAAAACCGCAAATAGTTTCCTTCAAAACCCATTTTCATGAGTAGCGGCATTTTCTTCCTCCGTCTGCCCGAACATAATACAGAATCCGAGTTTATTAAACTTGTAGTACATATTAATGCGTTCCGGGGTATCATTTTCGAGGAGCAGAAGAAGCTCTTTGGCAAATTCCAGCGTTGCGGAACCGTTTGCTGTGACAATATTCCCGTCGCTTACTGCCTGTGCATTGACATAATTGCGTGCATTGGTGTAGTTGTCGCCACCCCACAGCTGAAGTTGCTCCAGTCCGTTGCCGGTATGTCTGACCTCATTGAGGAATCCGCACTTTGCCATAAACGACGCCCCATTGCATATTGCACCTACTATCCTGCCTTTTTCTATGGCTTGCCTGACTATCGGCACCACCTGTTCCGCAACAGGAGTGTTCCAACCGAAACCGCCAATCAACACCAGTGCCGCATAATCTTCGGGCATCGTTTCAAACGAATAATCAGGCAAAGTCCGAAAACCGCCAATGGATTTTACCGGCTCCAATGTCGGGGCAACAACCTTATTCACATATTTAGGATTCTCTTTCAGTGCAAACTCATCGGATGCGATAGCTTGTGAAAGATATACAATCTCGTGCGCAGCATAGTCGGGCAGGAGGATATACAGTATTTCGTTGTTCATATATTATTTTTTTACTTTGCAAAGATACTGCTTTTTTTCGTCTAATCCAAAAAATCAGTATGAATTTTTGGATTATAATCCGAAAAGTTAGGTGGATTTTTTGGATTAGGCTGTTTTTTGATTAGGCTATTATAATAACGGGGTCATATAAACAGGCAGCAACAGTGTTTCTGAATCCTTTTTCAAATCCTTTGTGTAAATCAAATACCGCTTGTCTACGACATTAGCATATTTTTGGCAGAAAGCGTCAAGCGACGCATGAGCATTATATCCGGATGACTTGACCTCTATGGGATGTAGCTTGGCTCCGCGCGACAGCAAAAAATCAATCTCATAATTATGGGTGCTGTCCTTTTGCCAGGTATAATAGAATAGCCTGTTGCCTGCTGCAGCGAGCATTTGTGCAATCAGATTCTCATAAACATATCCGAGATTTGTCGGCAGTTTGTCACCAAGAAGTTTCTGGTATATGATGTTCTCGGTATAGTCCTTGTCCCAAAATGCCAAAGTCACAAACAGTCCCGTATCAGCACAAAACACCTTGAATTTTGAAATGTCCTTTGTCAAAGACATTCCAACATTCGGTTCATTTGAATGGTATGACAACAGTACAGTCTTGCTGTCCTCCAGATTCCTTATATATTCAAACAGCTTGTCATCATTGACATTACCCAAGATGGAATATGGCTTATACCGGTTGTTGGGTTGGCTCAACTGCGACGGTATTTCCATAAAGAGAGTTTCAAGTCTTCCTGTCGGGTCTAGTTTTTGAAAGTCGTCTTGATACAGTTTGATTATGCCGCGTTTTACATTATCCACCATACTGAGATTGTTCGTGTCAAGATATGCGTTGACAGCCTGAGGCATTCCTCCAACAAGCATATACAGCCGCAGGTCGCGCATCTTACTGCGGTGTGCTTGTCCAAGTGCCATCCGTTTATCAAAGAATATCTTAAGCAAAGGCATTGTGGCTTCATCCCCAAGTGCCCATCGGAATTCCTCATAATCCATCGGAAACATAGCAATTCTTTCTTCTTCGCTGGGGATGGTTATATCCTTGGTGTTTTTCTTGATGCTTATAAGAGAGCCTGTCTCAATATAGTCATATCTGCCGTCTGCCACAAGGTATTTTATGGCTTGGCGTGCTTTAGGACATTTCTGCACTTCATCAAAAATTATAACCGACTTGCGTTCTTTCAGAACAACATTGTAATGGGTCTGAAGTTGCAGGAAGATAAAATCCAAGTTCATCAAGTCGTCAAACAGAGATATAACTTCCTTCGAGGCTTTGTTGAAATCAACAAGAATATACGACTCATACTCATTCTTCGCAAATGACTCAACAACAGTAGATTTCCCTACACGCCGTGCTCCCTCGACAAGAATTGCAGTCCTGCCGTCTTGTGCCTGCTTCCATTCGAGAAGCCTACTGTATATTTTACGCTTGAATATTCGCCCCATAGAATTTCAACTATTTATTGATCACGGTGCAAAATTACACTATTTTTTTCGTTTACGCAAATGTTTTTGTCCAAAAAGTGCGAAAATACCGAAATGTTTTTGCCGAAAAAGTACGAAAATACGGAAATGTTGCTACTTTCCTATTATCAGGTGGCGCACAGGACCAGCAGCATCTGACCTCACGTCAAATCGTTTGTCTTTCAGTTCTGTCCGTACACAGTACACCTTGCCGTTTGCAATATTCTGAAGGTCGATTGCTTCATTGCATGCCGGCAGGTTACGTGCTTCGATTGTATACACGTTCGTGACACATTTTCTCGGGGTCTGCATGTCATTGTTGGGGCTCTTCATCAATATCTGTCCTAAGGCAACCGATGCCTTTACATTGGGAATTTCGGGCTTATTGATATTGAACTGAAGGAAATATGGAATGTCAAGCCTGCACTTTGAATACAGTACAGGTATATTTTCCTGCAGCTGTGTGTCGAAGATGTATGTGCTGCGGCAGCTGAATAATTTGTACTGATACTCAATGATGTCTCCAGCCTTTACGTCTGGAACGCGAATATGGCGTATCATGTAGTGGTCGTTGATACGCTCGTCTTTTATGTTGGCGCCATCCACTCTTCTTTTCTTCACCTTGCCGCCTGCATTGCTGAATGCCATGACTTTCATCTCATAGAACTCATCGCGCATGTTCATATCTTCCTTTTCGTTAAAACTTACAATATCCACTGCGGCATATCCCGCACCAGAGTCTTTCAGTATTTTTATGCGTACCTTTACGTCATACTGCATTGTTGTTCCTTCCGGGTCGATATACTTGTTGGTTCCGGAAGAGGCAAAACGGTTGTCGTCCAGCGAGCCCTCACCGCTGCTGCCGTATGCGTTGAACGAGCCGGCGAGTGTATATGTCAAATCCACCGACTTATACAGCACCACTGCCTCAGCGTCGGGCGCAAAGCTGACACCCTTAATTTCCCATTCCTCCTGTGATGGCTTACCGAACTTGGCATTCTGTGCCGCAGCTGTCATTGCAAAGGCACAGAATAAAGACATAATAAATGAAATGTGTCTCATAAATGTTAATTTTTTATTTTATTCATTGTTTTTTATTGTTCGAAAGTTTAGTATTTAAAGGTTCACTCCCAATAATTGGGTGAGGCGGCTGTTTCTCAATAAAATGTTGCAATCTTTGTAATCGCCCAAAAACATAGTGGCAACAATTTTATAAGAGTAACCGTTGTGCCTGCAAAATTACGCAATATTTCTGAATTATCAAGCATACAAAATGTTAAAAATTCATTGCCATCTTAATTTTGTGCCTCTTTTCATGCAACTGAAGCTTTACGGCCTGTTCACTTTTATTATAGAAAATACATTGCAAAACATCCTGAAGCTGCCATAAATCTATGACTATAAGTTTTAGCCACATAGCTATAAGTTTTAGTTATGTGGCTAAAACTTATAGTTACATAAATAAAACTTGTATTCGTAAATTTTAACTGAATAAATTTGCTTTTTCTCCTGTTTTTTTGTAACTTTGTAGGCAATAAAACCGATTTAACTACACGAATTATGGCAAAATATATAAAGCAGGAAATGCCTGACATACGTAAGGACGGCAGCAAAAAGTGTTATTATCGCATGCAAAGCAACGGCAATGTGTCGACCGACGAACTTATACGCACAATATGCATGCACGGTGGGGTGGGGCTTGGTGAGAGCGTGTTCCGCCATGCCTTGGAGGACCTTGCCGACGAGCTGGCAAGGAGGATTGCCGAGGGCTACACGGTGACGCTCGACGGCATAGGCACATTCCAGGCGGCAATAGGTGTGTGCGAAGGCAAGGAGATGGACGGCTTTGACGGTGATGAGCCGAAGCGCAATGCGCAGAGCCTTGAGCTGAAGGGTGTGAACTTTAAGGCCGACCGCTCTCTGGTGAAGGAGGCGCACAGGCGATGCAAACTGGTGCGTGCCGGAACAAGCCGTGTAAACCGCTCCCCGCATACAAAAGAGGAACGTCTGCAGATGGCAAAAGATTATCTCAGCACTCATACTCACATGAGGATTGCCGACTATGCCGAAATGACTCAGCTGCCCAAGTCGAGCGCATCGCTTGAGCTGCGCACTTTCGCCTCCGACCCTGCCTCCGGCATTGCCTCAAACGGCAAGGCAACGCACATTGTCTATGTTAAGAGATGAACAGCCGTGGTGTGACATTGGGTGCCACGTAGGTATAACGTATGGTGCAACGTCTTTCTTGATGTCACACCCTGTAGAAGCCCTGTGTTTATCGGTATTTCATGGGTATGAGGTGTGACGTGTAGGACGTTGTGGATTTCCCGCTGCAAGCTGGCTATACCGGACATACGTAAGGACGGTAACCCCAAACGTTATTACCGCTTGTAAGGCAACTACAATGTGTTGAATTATTATAAACGTTTTAAAAATAAGAAGATTATGAAAAAGTTTTTTACGGTATGCGCCTCGGTGCTGCTGTCGGCTGTAGCCCTTGCTCAGGGCTTCCGCAATCCTGTGATTCCCGGTTATCATCCCGATCCTTCGGTGTGCCGTGTGGGCGACAAGTTCTATCTTGTAAATTCCTCGTTTCAGTATTTTCCCGGTGTGCCGGTGTTTGAGAGCGGTGACCTTGTGAACTGGCGCCAGATAGGCAATGTGCTCGACCGCGAGGAACAGCTGCCGCTGAAAGGCGCTTCGTCGTGGCTCGGTATCTATGCGCCCACGATACGTTATCACGCGGGTACATATTATATGATTACCACCAACGTGGGCAACGGCGGCAATTTCATGGTGACAGCCACCAATCCTGCCGGTCCGTGGAGCAATCCTATATGGCTGAAGCAGCAGGGCATAGACCCCTCGCTTTATTTTGAGAATGGCAAATGCTACATGGTGAGCAATCCTGACAACACGATTATGCTGTGTGAGATTGACCCAAAGACCGGCGAGCAGCTCACGGAGAGCCGTCCGTTGTGGCAAGGCACCGGCGGACGCTACCCTGAAGGACCGCACATCTATAAGAAGGACGGATATTATTATCTGCTTATATCAGAGGGCGGCACCGAGCTTGCCCACCGTCTCACCATAGCCCGCAGCAAAAACATCTATGGTCCTTACATTTCAAATCCCGATAACCCTCTGCTCACTCACTGCTCAATGGCAGGACAGACAAATCAGATACAGGGCACGGGACACGGCGACTTTGTGCAGGCTGCCGACGGCAGCTGGTGGATAGTGTTCCTTGCATACCGTAATTTTGGCGGTTCATATCATCATCTCGGACGTGAGACCTTCCTTGCCCCCGTGGTGTGGGAGAAAGGAAAATGGCCAGTGGTGAACGGCGGTCAGCCCGTTGACACGCTGATGACATGCCGCACGCTGCCTACAGTCTTGCAGACCACGCCGCAGTCTTTGTTGGGAGTAGGTCCTGAGTGGATTCACATACAGAATCCCGAAACAGGCAAATATGTTGCCGACGGCAAGGGTGGTGTGCGCATATATGGTTCTGCCAGCTCGCTCACCCGCAACGACAAGCCATCGTTCATGGGGCGCCGTCTGGAAAGTTTCACCGACGGCATCAGCGCCAAGGTGGACGGCAGCAGTCTGGAGGCTGGCGATGAGGCTGGACTCACCGTGTATCAGATCAACGACGGACATTATGATATATTCATCAAACGCGAGCCCCACGGCGACTATAGTGTGAATGTGCGCTATCAGGTGAAATCGCTCAGTCATGTTGTGGCAAGTAAGGTAATTGCTTCTTCTGTCACCGAGATTGGGCTGGCTGGCGAGGGTGAGAATTACGTGTTCTGGTTCACAGCCAACGGCGTGCGCCACACTCTTGCCACATTGCCTGCTACGCTTATAAGCACCGAGGTGGTTGGCGGATTTACCGGAGTGGTGGCAGGAATGTATGTTGTGGGTAAAGGCTATGCCGATTTTAAATAAAAAGCAAGCTTGATTGCTCTTCTTTTGCAAAATGAAGTTGACAAATCGAAAACTTTTTTGCAAAGTTGATTTAATTTATATCAAAATAGATTGAAAGAAACCACAAAATGACACGAAATCTTTTGTCCGACGCAAGAAAATGACTAACTTTGCGGTCGGATTATAAAGATTGGGATATAAATTTCTAACATCATATTAAGTTAAAATAATTATGGTAAATTACAAAGATCTTGGCCTTGTGAACACCCGTGAGATGTTCAAGAAGGCAGTTGCAGGCGGCTATGCAATCCCTGCGTTCAACTTCAACACAATGGAGCAGATGCAGGCAATCGTGCAGGCAGCAGTAGAAACAAAGTCACCGGTTATCATGCAGGTGTCGAAGGGTGCGCGTAAGTATGCCAACCCTACAATTCTCCGCTATATGGCAGAGGGTGCTGTTGAGTATGCCAAGGAGTTGGGCTGCCCGGAGCCACAGATTGTTCTTCATCTTGACCACGGTGACAGCTTCGAGACTTGCAAGAGCTGCATCGACTCAGGTTTCTCTTCAGTGATGATCGACGGTTCTTCACTGCCTTACGAGGAGAATATCGCCCTGACAAAGAAAGTTGTAGAGTATGCTCATCAGTTTGACGTGACTGTAGAGGCAGAGCTTGGCGTTCTCGCTGGTGTTGAGGACGAGGTTGTTGCCGCTGAGTCTCACTATACAAAGCCTGAGGAGGTTATCGACTTCGCCACACGTACTGGCTGCGACTCTCTGGCTATTTCTATCGGTACAAGCCACGGTGCTTACAAGTTCACTCCAGAGCAGTGCACACGTGACCCGAAGACAGGCAAGCTTGTTCCTCCTCCATTGGCATTCGACGTGCTGCATGAGATTGAGAAGAAGCTCCCCGGATTCCCAATCGTTCTCCACGGTTCTTCTTCAGTTCCACAGGACGAGGTTGACACCATCAACAAGTATGGCGGCAAGCTGCCCGACGCTGTAGGTATTCCAGAGGAGCAGCTCCGTGAGGCAAGCAAGAGCGCTGTTTGCAAGATCAACATCGACTCTGACTCACGTCTTGCCATGACTGCTGCCATCCGCAAGCACCTGGCTGAGAATCCAAGTCACTTCGACCCACGTCAGTATCTCACACCTGCACGTGACAACATGAAGAAGATGTACATCCACAAGATTGTTGATGTGCTCGGTTCTGACGGCAAGCTCTAATTCTTAGAGAATTTTCTTTCATAAAAAATGTTTTAGGTGGAATGTGGCATGTCTATGCGCATTCCATCTTTTTATATTATCAGGAAGATGCATTTCCTCAATACAAAAAGTACAGTGGCATTAAAATCTTACTTCTAAAAAAATATTGCTTTTGTCACCTTTTCCATTATTTTATGGAGCAGCCACGACATGGGCACGGCAATGGCAAACATTCCTGCTGCACTGAGCCAGTAGCCAAGACGGTATGGGCGGATGAAGTCGAGACCGTAGTGGATGTGAACCATATATAGTTCAAGACTGATGCCACCGAGGAACACGAAAACGGTGTTGACTTGTTTGGGCAGTACGGCAAACAGGCGGCAGAGAAGCATCATCATGGTGATGCTCAGCGGAATGTAGACCATACGCTCAAGAAACAGCGGGAAGTGTCCGCGCAGACCGTTCTCGAAGTTGATGCAGGCAAAGGCACTCATGGCAAATATCAGCAGGATGAGCCAGAATGATGAGGCAGGAAGTGTCTTACCTTCTTTCACCGCCCTGCCTGCATTGATGCCTATAAGGAATATCGGTATACGGCTGAAGAATATCTCGATATGTCCCACGGCAGTGTGAAGCGGCTGCCAGTATTGTATGAGTACGCACAGCAGCATGGCGGCAACGGGCAGCCAGCGGTACTCTTCGTGGCGGCGGATAAGCTCCATGTAGAACGGAGCCACGGTGTAGAGCATCATTATTGACGGTATGAACCAGAACTGCCAGGCGTCACGCTCCCAAAAGTCCCAGTTGACGGTGATGTTGAGGATGGTGCCCCAAAGGTCATCGCCACCTCTTATATATATAGGTATATAGAAGATGCAGGCGACAAGAAGCCACGTGGGATAGATGCGGACGTAGCGGTTGCGGAAAAAATTACGGAGCGACGCTGCAAGCGGAGCCTGCGCTATGCTCTTGGTCCACGAGAACCACAGTCCGATGCCACTGAGAAACAAGAACATATCTACACCAACGTTGCCGCAACGGCTGATACAGAAAGGAATGGTGTCGTGGCGGCTGCCACCGACATGGAACAGCATCACGGCAATCATGGCAAAGCCCATGAGATGGCTGCGGTAACGGCTTAATAATTCATAGTTCATAGTTCATAATTCATAATTCACAATTCATAATTGACTTCGTCGAACTTTGTTTCACAATTCATAATTTGGAATGCATCGATAATCAGCCTCAAACAATTATGCATTATGAATTATGCATTATGAATTGTTTGGGGTGCGGAATCTTGTCTGTGAGCATCTTTACAATCCACGCAATCATCACAGCCACAATGACATACTGAAGTAAACCGCTGTAGATGTCGCCGCGGCGGGAGATGCCGATAAACAGCTTGCGGGCTATGGGATGGGTGACAAACAGTGCTGAGGAAATGCCGCCCAGCCATACTGCATAGCGCAGCACGCCGGCAGGCAGAAGTTTTACGAACGCAATGGAGGCGATGCACACGAATATCGGAACCAGATACCATGAGACATAGAACATGCTGAAAGCGAAAATGAGCGGCAGCGATACGAGAAGTGTCATCACCCAAAAGGAATAACTTTCAGTATGCCGCTGCAGTCTGTTCAGATTAGCGCGTGCCAGCAGCAGTCCAGCACCAAATGGCAGCAGGCTGCCGAAGAGGTTGTAGCGTGTCCATTCAAGGTCAAGGCTGTCGGGTTCCTTGGGAAGCTGCACGGCAAAAGCCACAACGATTGCTGCCACAACTACCGACCAGTGGCGGAAACGGTGGAACACAACAATGTAGGCAACATAGAGCTGCATCATTATGCCGAAAAACCAGAATGGTCCGGGATGTATTGTGTGGTCGGGATCGGGCACAAAGTTCACAACCATGAGCAGATGCTCAACAATTACAGAGAATGTATAGTTATGCGCCCCGGGCGTCATGCGGTCAACGGCGATGTACGCCGCAAAACCTATAATCATGATGCGCAGCAGCTTCAGGTAGTTGTAGAGGAGGAAGTTTATAGTGTTTAGTGTTGAGTGTTGAGTGTTCAATGTTGAGTTCTCATACTTCATCACCAGCCCCCAGCCGCTGAGAAACAGGAACACGGGCACGCCGTAATGCCCGAAGAACGATATGAGCTGAACAGGCAGATACAGATCAATGTTTCTCAGTGCCTCGAACAGCCCGTCGGCTCTATCGATGCGGAAACGGAACTCATTCTCCTTCACGATAGGACCGTTGATCCAGTGGCAGAAGTTATGTAGCATTATCGCAAGGATGGCGATGCCGCGCATGGCGGAACACTCAGTCCTACTTAACAATTTTGAAGTCTCTGTCATAGTTTGGTTCTTTTGATGGTTTCAGTGTGTTGTAGTCCACTGTGTTCTTTATCACCCGTGGACGTTGTTCGTCATAGTCTTCGCTCAGCGGATTGGCGGCTGGACGGCTCCACGGACAGTCGATGCCTGCAAGATAGAGCAAGAGCTGCGAAATGTTGTCGGTCATAAACGGCTTGTCTTTCGCCTGCCTTATCAGCCTGAATATCTCGGGATGCGCCTTTACGTATTTCTTTGAACACCATATCCAAAAAGGTATGTGAAATTCCTCCTGGGCAAGGTCGTAGGTCACTTGTGCAGAATGGTTGCGGCCCAATATCGGTTTATCATTGAGATAGCACTCCTCGCCGTGGTCGGGCATATATATTACGATGGCATCGCGGTCTTTGAAACGCTCAGTCACCTGATGTACGATAGAGTCGTTGTATGCCGTGGCGTTGTCGTAGTCAGCCTGAATGAAACGATGACGCTTGGAGAGTTTGTCGGTATATTCCTTGTAGCGGAACTTACGGCGGGTTTTCAGAGGATAACGCTCGCCATACAGAGTGTGCTGCCCCTTGAGATGAAGGATGGTGAGCGTGCCGCGCCCCTCAGCTTCAATCTTGTCGTGAGTTTTTGCCACCAGACTGTCGTAGTCGGCAAGTACTCCGTCGTCGAAGCGGTGAAGACTGGCGTTGCGTATGTCAAACTGTGCAGCAGACAGCTTGGGATTGTTAAGGAAAAAGCCTCCGCTGAAGTCGTAGACCTGCTCACCTGCCTGCGGCAAGAACTGGTTGGTGATGAACGCCACCTGATAGCCTGCCTTGCGGAACAGCTCAGGGAACAGCGGATAGTCGCACCACTCACCTTTGTCGCCCACGGCATAGAGCGAGAGGATATGCTTGAACACAAAGCTTGTGAGATTCCATGGCGACACCACATCGGAGAACGGGATGAGCCGTCCCTGTTTTGCCAGTTTCACCTGCAGCGGCGTGGTCGCCTTGTCGTAGCCGTAAAGCTGAAAATGCCTGCGGTTGCAGCTCTCACCGATTATCAGCACAATGTTTGGACTTCGGAACGAGCAACTGTCAACTTTTACATCGTTGATGCCGCTGATGAGCCTTTCCACCTGCACCGAGGCAAGTTCGTTGCTGTAGATGCTGAAGACAAGCCGCTGTGGAGCACTGTATAGCTGTGCCTTGTCACGTCTGGTCAGCTCATGTTCCACCTCTCCAATGGTGTCACGTGTGAACAGGCGGTGCATGGCGGTCTTATTTGCCATCATCGGCTCGAAGTTGGCAACAATGTAATATATAATCATCAGAGCACCAAACACACGGCATGCTCCGCCGTAAATCTTTAGCGCAAAGGCGTGTTTGTCGGCAAAGGCAGATAACTTTTTCCTTACTGTCTTTGTCCATTTGAAGCTATGATGGCGCTTCAGCACGTTCCACAGAATGTGCAGCAAGGCAACGAGGAGCGTCAGCCCCACGGGTGACATAAGCACATCGGCAGAGAGATAGGATTCAAAAAACTCCGTAGCCTCGCTGGTGTTGGTCTCACTGAGCAGAAGCAACATTGTGGGAGAGATAGTGGAGTCGAACTTCACAAAACAAAACATGTCGACAATCACTATCGGATAGATTATGAGATAGAGCATCGCCCGCAGCCACGGTCTTGCCTTCTTGGGCAGCAGCGTAAGGATTACACATATTATATATAGGTCGGTGAAAATCTCCACACCGGCATAAGTGTATGGCTTGTATCCCTTGATGTCTGGAATCTCAAGCTGACTGCATATATATAATAAGGTGAAAAGAAACACCATGAAAGCCCCGTTACGCTCAACGGGCTTTGTTATCAGGCTTAGTGCCTTGTAGGCTGTTATCTGAATCTTCAAAAATCTTTTGTTCATAGTTCTCCGTGTTTCAGAGTCTTTCCCGGCTCTCTTCCAGCATCTTTGCCACTACGGGCGGCACAAGCTGTGAATAATCCTCGCCCGCTGACATCCTGCGCCTTATCTCTGTGCTGCTGATATCAATAAACGGCGTGTCGGCAAGCGTCACCGTAGGCGGCAGCGCGGCTTTGTCTACAGGATAGCCGGGACGTGGATAGATAATGATTCTATAATGGCGGATGATGTCGCCGGCACGGTGCCATCTGCTGAAATCCAGCCAGTTGTCGCTGCCTATGATGAGAGCAAACTCACGGTCGCGCCACTCACGGCTCATATTCTGCAGAGTAACCCACATGTAAGACGGCTTTGGCAGGTGCATCTCGTAGTCACAGGCTTTAAGCCCGTCCTCATTCTCCAACGCCTTGCGCGCCATGTCCATGCGGAAGTCGTCGGGCATCAGTCCCTCCTGCCGCTTCAAAGGATTCTGCGGCGACACAACAAACCATATCTCGTCAAGTCCCGTCACCTTCAGAAGATGGCGCCCCAACGCAATATGGGCGTTGTGAATGGGATTGAAAGAGCCTCCGAACACCCCTGTCATCATAAGCCCAAAAACTCGCTGATGGTTTTCAAGGTTTCCTGTTCCGCCTTTTCCAGATTGTCGTTTACAATCACCTTGTCGAATTTGTCGGCAAAGCCAATCTCAAACTCAGCCCTTGCAATGCGCTGGTCGATGACTTCAGGGGCATCAGTGTTTCTGCCTTCAAGACGACGGCGCAGCTCGTCAACCGACGGTGGCATGATGAAAATGCTCAGGGCACGGTCACCATAATAGTTCTTTATGTTGCAGCCACCCTTCACGTCAACGTCGAACACAACGTTCTGCCCAGCCTCACTCTGCCGCTCAACCTGACTTTTCAGCGTTCCGTAGAAACGGTCGGTGTAGACCTCCTCGTACTCCAGAAACTCATTGTTGGCAATACGCTCACGAAATTCCTCGGGGCTTAGGAAGAAGTATTCCACTCCGTGCTGCTCGGTGCCGCGTGGCTGCCGGCTGGTGCACGATATGGAAAAAGCCATGGCAAGCTCCTTGTGGTTTTCCATCAGCCAGTTGATGATTGTGCTCTTGCCTGTTCCGCTTGGTGCGGAGAATATTATCAGTTTGCCCATTTCGTTGTTGTTTGTTTTTATGAGAGTTAAAGCGCGTTCAGCACCTGTTCCTTAATTTGCTCCAGCTCGTCCTTCATCTTCACCACGATGTTCTGCATCTCAGCCTGGTTGCTCTTCGACCCCGTAGTGTTGATCTCACGTCCCATTTCCTGAGCGATGAAACCAAGCTTCTTGCCCTGTCCGCGTGAATCTTCCTCCATTGTCTCGCGGAAATATTTCAGATGATTGGCAAGACGCTGCTTCTCTTCGCTGATGTCGAGCTTCTCAATGTAGTAAATCAACTCCTGCTCCAGGCGGTTCTTGTCGTATTCCACCTCTGGAATGCTCTTAAGTCCTTCGGTTATTCTTGCACGTATTTTCTCCACACGGCTTTTCTCGTAGGGCTCTATTTCGTTCATCAGAGCGGCTATATTGTCAATCTTCTCCTCAAATTTCTTTTGCAAAGCCTTGCCTTCCTGGATACGGTATTCTATGAGGGCGCGAAGTGCAAGCTCCACACCGCGTTTCACCTCATTCCATTCCTCATCAGTGAGTTTTTCAACTTCCACCTTACTCATCACATCGGGCATACGCAGTAATGAGCAGAAAATGTCTTCAGGTACGGGAATACCTGTCTCTTGTGAAATTGTCTGTATCTGTTTGTAATAACTGTTTATCAATTTGCCATTTATGGGCAGCGCCTCGTCGGCAGCATCTTTCTCAACCCAGATGCAGAAGTCCACCTTCCCACGCTCAAGTGCGGCGGCTATCATCTGCCGTATCTCCATCTCTTTTTCTCTGTAAAGCGGAGCGATTCGTGTTTGTAGATCGAGAGCCTTACTGTTCAGACTTTTAACTTCAACGTTTATTTTTTTACCTTCAAATTCCACTACGGCTCTGCCGTAGCCTGTCATAGATTGTATCATAATTGTTGTTTGTTTAAATATTATGCAAAGGTAGTGCTTTATTTTTAATGTTGCAAAACTTTTTTGCGGAATTTTGTTGTTGCACACTGTTTTCTTGTTAAATTCTTATAATAAGATGTGTAATATGGATAAAAATTAGTAACTTTGCACATTGATTTTACCAAATGTTGAATATTTATGTCATGTATATTACATATAGAAACCAGCACTAATGTCTGTTCTGTGGCGGTAAGCCAGGATGGTGAGTGCATTTTTGATAAAGAGGATTTCAGCGGTCCCAATCATGCAGAGCGTCTTGGTGAATATGTGGACGAAGCTCTGTCTTTTGCCGACAGTCATGCCATTCCTGTGGATGCCGTGGCGGTGAGCAGTGGTCCCGGCAGTTATACAGGATTACGTATTGGTGTTTCAATGGCAAAGGGAATATGTTATGGAAGAAACATACCTCTGCTCAGTGTACCTACATTAGAACTGCTGTCAGTACCCGTATTGCTCGGGCATGACGAGATAGAGGACGATGCGCTTATCTGCCCAATGCTTGACGCACGCCGTATGGAGGTATATGCCGCTGTGTACAATAGGGCGCTTCAGCCAGTGAGACCCATTCAAGCTGATGTGGTTGACGCTGACACATACAAGGAATGGCTCGACAGACATCCTGTGTATTTCTTTGGCAATGGGGCGGCAAAGTGTATGGAGACCATCAATCACCCTAATGCTCATTTTATTAAAGACATAGTGCCGCTTGCCAAGTGGATGTTCCCTCTGGCAGAGAAGAAGATGGCAAAAGGTGAAACCGAGGATGTGGCATACTTCGTACCCTTCTATCTCAAGGATTTTGTGGCAAAGATGCCTTCAAAGATGCTTTAAATTAAAAGTGAATAACAACTGTTTGAACGAAAATAAATACATGAATCAACAAGGACTTGACTATAACACGGAACGTCCGGCAATGATTATGCCGGAATATGGCCGTGAGATACAAAAAATGGTCGACCATGCTGTGACACTGCCCACGAAAGAAGAGCGTCAATGTTGCGCCGAGACCATAGTAAAGCTGATGATTGCAAAATCCATTCAGCCGGTGAATGATGAAAACTCGCGGCAGGCTATATGGGATCATCTCTATATTATGAGCAATCAGCAGCTCGATATTGACTGGCCATACGATGTGTCGAATGCAGAAAAGATAACAGGCAAGCCGCAACCTATAGCTATGGTGCCACACAATGAGCATGTAAGGGTGCGCCATTACGGACATTTGGTGGAGAAACTGTTTGAGAAACTGAAGACCATGCCCGAAGGTGAGGAACTTGACGAGCTTATCCGTCTCACCGCCCATCAGATGAAGCGCAACCTGATGTTGTGGGGACACGGTTCGGCTGAGGACGACCGTGTATTTTCCGACATGAGGACATATACTGATGGCAGAATTATCATTGACAGCAGCAACTTTAAGTTTGATCCCATCATCATATCTCCAGAAGAAGCTGCCGGCAACAGAAAGAAAAGGAAAAAATAATCGTTTATAACTTCTTTATAAATTACTATGTCTGCATTCGTCATTGAAGGAGGGCATCCGCTGAGCGGAACCATCACGCCACAAGGAGCAAAGAACGAGGCTCTTGAAGTTATTTGTGCCACACTGCTTACTCCTGAGGAAGTTGTAATACGGAATATTCCCGACATTCTCGATGTGAACAACCTCATACGGCTGTTGAAAGACATTGGCGTGAAGGTGCGCAGACTGTCGGACAACGACTATTCGTTTCAGGCAGACGATATAAACCTCGACTACCTTGAAAGCGATGAATTTGTCAAGAAGTGCGCCGCACTGCGTGGCAGCGTGCTTATGATTGGTCCGCTGCTTGCACGCTTCGGCAAGGCTGTAATCACAAAGCCCGGTGGCGACAAGATTGGCCGCCGCCGTCTTGACACCCATTTCCTCGGATTCAAATATCTCGGTGCAGACTTCCATCATGTCGATAACCGCAACGTCTACGAAATTGCAGCAAATGAACTGAAAGGCTGTTATATGCTGCTTGACGAGGCTTCGGTGACGGGTACTGCCAACATCATCATGGCAGCAGTATTTGCCAAGGGCACCACAACCATCTATAATGCAGCGTGCGAGCCTTATCTGCAGCAGCTGTGCCACATGCTCAATGCCATGGGAGCGCAGATAAGCGGAATAGCAAGCAATCTGCTCACAATCGTTGGCGTGGACAGCCTTCACGGCACGGAGCACCGCCTTCTGCCCGATATGATTGAGGTAGGGTCGTTCATAGGCATGGCAGCAATGGTAGGCAATGGCATCCGCATAAAAGATGTGTCGCTGCGCAATCTTGGAATCATCCCTGATGCCTTCCGCCGTCTTGGAATCACAATCAATGAAGAGGGCGACGACCTTGTGATACCGCAGCAGGAGCATTATCAGATAGACTCTTTCATCGACGGCACTATCATGACTCTTGCCGATGCGCCGTGGCCGGGACTCACTCCCGACCTGCTCTCGGTGCTCATTGTCGTTGCCACGCAGGCTCAGGGCAGTGTGCTCTTCCATCAGAAGATGTTTGAGAGCCGCCTGTTCTTTGTTGACAAACTCATCGACATGGGTGCACAGATAATACTATGCGACCCTCATCGTGCAGTGGTCGTAGGGCACGACCGCCGTGTGCGTCTTCGTGCAGGCAGGATGGCAAGTCCTGATATCCGTGCCGGCATAGCCCTACTGATAGCTGCCATGAGTGCAAAAGGCACCAGCCGCATTGACAACATCGAGCAGATTGACCGTGGCTATGAAAACATTGAGGAGCGCCTGCGGATGCTGGGCGCAAGGATTCAGCGCGTGAATTGAGATATCCGGGATAAAACAAATGAAGCTATGATAAAGCAGGAAGAGGTATTCAAGATAGGTCGCTTGGGCAAGCCGCATGGAGTGAAGGGCGAAATCAACATCCAGACCATTGACGACACGCTTTACGACATTGAAGCGGAGTATGTGGTGCTGATGATCGACGGCATACTCGTACCGTTCTTTTTCGAGGAATACCGCTGGAAGAATGATGAGACGGTGCTCGCCAAGTTCTGCGACATCGATACTCAGGAGCGTGCCTCGGAGCTTACCGGCTGTGAGGTGTATTTTCCAAGGAGCATAGCAGAAAGCAACAGCGGAGAGAATCACGATAGCGTTTCGTGGGCGCAGATTGTTGGCTATACCCTCCGTGACTATATATATAATAAGGTGGTGGGCAGGATTGCCTCGGTGGACGACCAGACCATCAACCTGCTGTTTGAACTTGAGGACGGCAGACTTATTCCCGCCAACGAAGAACTTATAACCAACATAGACGCTAAGCAGAGAGAGATAACCATGGAGATACCCGAAGGACTGCTGGAGCTTGACTGACAGGCAGTGCAAGGGGAAATCAATATAAAACAAAAAGAATGATGACTAAAAGACAAATAGCCATACTCGGATCCACTGGCAGCATAGGCACGCAAGCCCTGCAGGTGATTGAGGAGCACAGCGACTTATATGAAGTTTATGCGCTCGTTGCGGGCAACAGGGCAGAGCTGCTTGCCGAACAGGCGCGGAAGTTCACCCCCGCAGCTGTGGTGATTGGCAATGAGGATAAATACGAACTGCTGCAGTCGTTGCTTGCCGACCGTCCCGACATAAAAGTGTATTGCGGAGCCAAGGCAATAGACGAGATTGTTGAGGCAGAGCCGGTGAACATGGTGCTCACGGCAATGGTGGGCTTTGCTGGACTATCGCCCACCATACATGCCATCAAGGCACGCAAGACCATCTGCCTTGCCAACAAGGAGACGCTTGTGGTGGCTGGCGAGCTGATATGCCAGTTGGCGGCACAGTATCATGTGTCGATACTTCCCGTAGACAGCGAGCATTCGGCAATATTCCAAAGCATTGTGGGCGAAGGCGACAACGCCATAGAGAAGATACTGCTCACAGCCAGCGGAGGTCCGTTCCGCAAGTTCACGATGGAACAGCTTGCAACGGTGACAAAAGCTGACGCCCTGCGACATCCCACATGGGAGATGGGAGCAAAGATAACCATCGACAGTGCCTCGATGATGAACAAGGGCTTTGAGGTGATTGAGGCAAAATGGCTTTTCGGCGTGGAGCCTGATAAGATACAGGTGCTGGTGCATCCGCAGAGCATCGTCCACAGTGCCGTGCAATTTGCCGACGGAGCAGTGAAGGCACAGCTCGGCGTACCCGACATGCGCCTGCCCATACAGTATGCCTTCTCGTTCCCCAAGCGCCTGCCACTGTCGTCGGCACGCCTCGACCTGTTCAAGCAGCCGCTTGAGTTCTTCGAGCCCGACCTCGAAAAGTTTCATTGTCTGGCACTGGCGTTTGAGTCGCTGCGCCGCGGAGGAAACATGCCCTGCATAGTGAATGCAGCCAACGAGATTGTAAACCGGGCTTTCCTTGAAGATCGTTGCGGATTCCTGCAGATGGGCGAGATAATAGAGAAGACTATGGAAAAGTGCGCCTTCGACGCCAACCCGAGCTACGACACCTACGTCGCCACCGACCTCGAGGCGCGCCGCATCGCAAAGGAGCTTTTAGGGTAAAAAGAACTTAGCCGCCAAGTGTCAGAGGACTTCCCCCGCAGGTATTGAAGGACTTCCCCCGCAAGTGTCAGGGCACCCCTCCTACAGCTCCTACAATTCCTAACACTCATAAAATTAATAAAACTCATAACAATAAATAATAAATGGAAATATTTTTAATTCGCCTCATACAGTTCATGCTGGCAATATCGTTGCTGGTGCTGATTCATGAGGGAGGACATTTTTTCTTTGCCAAGCTTTTTGGCATACGTGTAGAAAAATTCTATCTTTTCTTCGACCCTTGGTTCCATCTCTTTGAGTTTAAGCCCAAGAAGAGCGACACCACATACGGTGTGGGCTGGCTGCCGCTGGGCGGTTACTGCAAGATTTCGGGAATGATCGACGAGAGCTTCGACCTGGAGCAGATGAAACAGCCGGCGCAGCCGTGGGAATTCCGCACCAAGCCGGCATGGCAGCGCCTGCTGGTGATGATTGGCGGCGTGCTCATGAACTTCCTGCTGGCGCTCTTCATCTACTCGATGATACTCTTCACGTGGGGCGACAGCTATGTTGCCACCAAGGACATGAAGCTGGGAATGAAGTTCAACAGCGAGGCTAAGGCATTAGGATTCAAGGATGGCGACATCCTCATAGGCAGTGACAAAGGCGAGTTCAAGGACTTTGGCGTCGATCTCTTCCGCGATGTGTCCACTGCCACCCGCGTTGACATTGTCCGTGGCGGTAAGCCTATGAGCATATCACTGCCTGGCGACCTCAACCTGCTGAACATGCTGAAGAACGACCCGTCGTTCATGCGTCCGCTCATCCCTGCAGTGATATCCGATGTGCAAAAAGGAGGAGCAGCAGAGAAGGCAGGAATGAAGAAGGGCGACAAGATTATTGCCCTCAACGGCAAGCCTATCGACTCATGGAATGAGCTGTCATATCAGCTGCGCTGTCTCGGCGATGTGCTTGCCGACAGCAAGACCAGTGCCGACAGCATGAAGGTGCGCAAGGCTACTGTGGTGTTTGCAAACAACCAGAAGACTGACACTGCCGCCGTGGTGCTCTCGCCCGACCTTATGCTGGGCATTGTTGTGCAGCAGTCGGCTGCATTATACAAGGTGACAACCGTCAACTACGGTTTCTTCGAGAGCTTCCCTGCAGGAGTGAGGTACGGAGTTGACGTGCTTCGCGGATATGTTGACGACATGAAGTACGTGATGACAGCCGACGGAGCAAAGTCAGTGGGCGGCTTCGGAGCCATTGCCAGCATGTTCCCCGCTGAGTGGGACTGGTATATGTTCTGGAAGATGACAGCCTTCCTCAGCATCATCCTCGCATTCATGAACATCCTGCCCATCCCCGTGCTCGACGGCGGCCACGTGCTGTTCCTGCTCTATGAGATTATAACCCGCCGCAAGCCGAGCGAGAAGTTCCTCGTGTATGCCGAATACGTGGGATTCGTCTTCCTCATCGCGCTGCTGGTGTTTGCCAACGCCAACGACGTGCTGCGCTGGCTGGGAATAATGTGGTAAGACTATTCTAAAAACTACAAAATAACTATGAAAAGACTTTTAACAGTGTTGCTGCTTATGCAAACGATGATGATTAACGCTGCGGTAAAGGTAGACCGTATTGAGCCTGCCAACTGGTATGTGGGTATGAAAAATCCCTCGCTGCAGCTTATGGTTTACGGCAAGGACATTGCTAATGCCGATGTGACAACCGACTATCCCGGCGTGGAGGTCGACAGTATTGTGAGGCTCGACAGTCCAAACTACCTGTTTGTGTATCTCAACATTAGGGAAGCTAAGGCTGGAGTCATGACACTCAATTTCTCGGGAAAGAAAGTCAAGTATGAGCTGAGGGAACGTGAGAAGAAGGGCTATGAGCGCATAGGTTTCTCAAATGCCGACGTGCTCTATATGCTCATGCCCGACCGTTTCGCATCAGCTGTGGCTCCAACGAAGAAGTCGAACGGCAAGCCTGTTCAGATGAAGACCAAGTACACTGTCGACCGCAACGAGCCTTCATTGCGCCACGGCGGAAACATCGAGGGCATACGCCAGCATCTCGACTATTTCTGCGACCTCGGAGTGACAGCCCTGTGGTTTACGCCTGTGCTTGAGAACGACTCGCCAGACAACGGCACCCAAAGCACTTACCACGGCTACGCCACAACTGATTATTATAAGGTTGACCCGCGCTTCGGCTCAAACGAAGAATACAAACAGCTCATCGATGAGGCTCATGCCAAGGGGCTGAAAGTTGTGATGGACATGATTTTCAACCACTGCGGCATCGACCATCCATGGCTAAAGGACCTGCCGTCGAAGGACTGGCTAAACACTCCAGAATGGCTCAGTGAACCAAAGGAAACAGCAACGAAGACCACCAATGGACAGTCGACAACATACAATGGCGGTTTAAATAGCAAGTATCTTCAGACAAGTTACAAGCTGACTCCCGTGGTTGACCCTTACGCCAGCAAGATTGACCTCCATGAGACCGTAGACGGCTGGTTTGTTCCCTCAATGCCTGACCTCAACCAGCGCAATCCGCACCTCATGACCTACCTCATACAGAACTCAAAGTGGTGGATAGAGACCGTGGGCATCGACGGAATACGCATGGACACCTATCCTTATGCCGACGCTGCGGGAATGGCACGCTGGATGAAGGAAATCAACGAGGAATATCCCAACTACAACACCGTGGGCGAGACATGGGTGACTGAGCCTGCATACACCGCGGCATGGCAGAAGGACTCGAAGATAGCCAAGGACAACAGCTATCTGAAGACTGTCATGGACTTCTCGTTCTACGACAAGATTAACCAGGCAAAGCGTGAGGACACCGATGCCTGGTGGAACGGCATGAACCGCATATACAACAGTCTGGTTTACGACTACCTCTATGCCAATCCCTCAAACGTGATGGCGTTTATCGAGAACCACGACACAGACCGTTTCCTTGGCGAGGGTCGCGACACACTGGCACTGAAGCAGGCACTTGCCCTGCTGCTCACCATCAACCGCATACCTCAGCTATACTATGGTACAGAGATTCTTATGAACGGCACAAAAGCCGTGACCGACGGCAATGTGCGCAAGGATTTCCCCGGAGGATTCCCTGGTGACAAGCATAATGCTTTCACAGCCGAGGGACGCACGGCTGCTGAGAATGCCATGTTCCGCTGGACAAGCCGTCTGCTGCACTGGCGTCAGGGCAATGACGTGATTGTCAAGGGCAGCCAAACTCAGTTCATCCCTATTGATGGTGTGTATGTAATTGCCCGTCAGTATAAAGGCAAGACTGTGATGACCGTAATCAACGGCACAGGCAAGCCCGCCAGTATGAACCTGAAGCGTTATGCCGAGGTGATTGGTGCTGCCACCAGTGCCAAGGACGTGCTCACTGGCAGAAAATACAACATAGGCGGCGACAAGCTGGAGCTGAAGCCACGCCAGTCGCTCGTGCTGGAGTTCTAATAAATGAATATTCTGATAGTAAACACAAGCGAGAATGCCGGAGGCGCCGCAGTGGCAGCCAGCCGTCTTATGTGTGCCCTCAACCAAAACGGGGAGCACGCTACAATGCTTGTGCGTGATAAGGACACCGACAATCCCAACGTTGTGGCGCTTAATAACAAGTGGCTGCAGCGTTGGCGATTTCTCTGGGAACGCCTATATATATATATAAGGTGTAGTTTCTCTCGCCGGCATCTGTTCGACATAGACATTGCAAATACAGGGGCTGATATCACCGGGCTGAAAGTGTTCAAGGAAGCAGACGTGATACATCTGCACTGGATAAACCAGGGAATGCTGTCGCTTGACGGAATACGCAAGATTCTCAATAGCGGTAAGCCTGTGGTGTGGACCATGCACGACATCTGGCCTGCCACAGCCATCTGTCACATCACTCATGGATGCAACAATTTTAAGTCTGTTTGCCGTGAGTGCCAATATCTGTGCGGCAATTCTGGATATGGTGACCTTGCACATGCCGTGTGGCAACGCAAGCTAAGGATGTTGAAGGGGCAGCATCTGCACTTTGTGGCTTGCAGCCGCTGGCTTGCGGGCGAGGCACGTAAGAGTGCGTTGCTGAGAGGGCAAACCGTAGCGTCAATCCCCAATCCTATTGACACAGGAGTGTTCTGCCAGTCATCCACGGAGGATGCCCGCCGCAGGGTGGGGCTGCCCCTTGACAAGCGGGTGGTTCTTTTTGTGGCGCAGCGTGCCACAAATGTGAACAAGGGGATGGCTTATCTCATCGATGCATGCAAGATGCTGGCACAGGAGTATCCCGACATGCGCGAGAAAATTTGTGTGGCTGTTCTTGGCGGTCATGCCGACGAGGTGATGGACGAGATACCATTTCCGGCATATCCATTGGGTTATACTTCCGACACCGCGCGCATCATTGATGTCTATAATGCCAGCGATGTGTTTGTGTTGCCGTCGCTTTCTGAGAATCTTCCAAACACCATAATGGAAGCAATGGCGTGTGGTGTGCCGTGCATAGGATTTAATGTTGGTGGAATACCAGAGATGATTGATCATCAGAAAAATGGTTACGTGGCACGCTTCCGTGACAGTGCTGACTTGGCAAAAGGCATACGCTGGATACTGTTCGATGCCGATTACGATGCGCTCTCTAAGTGTGCGCGCCGCAAGATTGTCGACAGCTATTCGTTACAGAGCGTTGCCATGCGCTATGTTGAAGTCTATAACCATGCCATAGCCATAAAACATTATAAACTATGAAAATCTCCGTTGTTACGATAACCTTTAATGCCGCCTCGTGTCTGCGGCGCACGCTTGACAGTGTGCTGGCTCAGGACTACCCTTGGGTGGAGCATTGGATTGTCGACGGGAAGTCAACCGACGGCACTGTGGCAATGGCAGAGCATTATAGGAAACAGTCTGCTGAGGATGGCAACAGTCATATTGTAAACATCCTGTCGGAGCCCGATGCCGGACTCTATGATGCCATGAACAAGGGACTGCGTCTTGTCACCGGCGATTATATCATCTACATGAATGCCGGCGACTTTTTCCCGTCACCAGACACTCTTTCCACGATAGCTCGCTGCGCCCGGGTTAACAATCTTCCGGCGGTGATTTACGGCGACACCGACATTGTCGACAACACTGGCATGTACATAGGCCGCCGCCATCTGCTGCCTCCAGAGCATCTCACATGGCGGTCATTCCGTCACGGCATGCTTGTATGCCATCAGGCATTCTATGTCCGCACGGATATTGCAAAATGTCATTCTTACAATACCCGTTACCGCCATTCTGCCGATGTTGACTGGTGTATAAGGGTGATGAAGGAAGCCGATAGCCGTGCTCTTGCCCTTGTCAATGTGCATGCCACTGTGGCATGTTACACCCGTGAGGGACAAACCACCAGGTTCCGCCGTGCCTCTCTCATGGAGCGCTTTGCCGTGATGCGCTCTCATTACGGACTTATCGTCACTCTGTCCATGCACCTCTGGTTTGTTTTCCGGGCAGCATTCAGATTTGCCAATAAGATTTTACGCTTTTTTCATATCATTTTTTAAAAAAAGTTGCAAATTTGTTTGTCAATTCAAAAAAAATCATTAATTTTGTCCCGACTTTCATAGTCTCTTGCTTTATTGTGTCACCGACGGACGTGTTCCGTCATAGCAACAAACAACGAGCATAAGACTAACCTGCGCCGAGTCGGAGGACAGGCATTAGCCTGATTGATGACGGATGTGGTGGGAATGGGAGTCACTATATATAGGAAGGCGTTTACTTTAGCGCTTTGTTCTTGACGATTAGAAACTTCGCAACTTTCTTGATACAGTCAGAACACAGCAACGGTAGATGCTCATGGGATGTTTTATAGGCATTCCTGTATCCGTCTTTTCATGCTATTATTGTATATGTACGTATATGATAATATGTGTGTAATGTGTGGTATGGGGATATTATATAAACACATCGGCGTGGGTTTCGCGTTGCTCGTTCAACTGTATCGGGCAATGCGAAGGCCTCTAATCGTGGAACGGGCAACAGGGTCGGATCTCCACGCTTTTTTGTATCATAGTCACTTTTGAATTTATTAGTGAAGCTGATGTAGGGAGGTCACATAAGCACTTATAAAAAAATAAAATTATGGAGAAAAAGAATTGCAACGAAAAACTTCAGTCACGCCGTGAGTTTTTCAAGAAGGCTGCTAAAGGTGTTTTGCCTATTCTTAGTGTTGCAGTATTAGCTGGTGCACCTGCTATCGTAAAAGCAAATGTTATTCCATCTGGTTGTACGCATTGTACTGACGCTTGTACTGCAAATTGTCAAAAAAGCTGTTCTGGCAGATGTACAGGTACTTGCAAAGCAACATGTCAGGGAAGTTGTGTTAATAGATGTACAGGAACATGTAAGGCCGCTTGTCAAGATAATTGCAACAGTTCTTGTAAAGGATCTAATAAATATTAAGTGTCCATATTAAACACATTAGATTAATATAACACAATATTGTAAAGTATCATTTTTATAGAAAATATAAATATATTCAAATGATAAAAACACAAAAGCAACCTTGGCAGTCAGGAATGGCTAAAAGTATAACTTTTATAGTTACCAAAGATTGCCAACTTGCCTGTAAATATTGCTACCTCGTAGGGAAAAACTCAAAAGAGCGAATGCCCTGGGAGGTAGCCAAACTGGCGATTGATTATATCCTTGACAATGAAAATGAATTTAAGGAGGAAAGTGTTATATGGGACTTTATTGGTGGTGAACCTTTCTTGGAAATAGACTTGATAGACAAGATATGTGATTACCTGAAAACAGAGATGTTCAGGAGGAATCATCATTGGTTTAATTCCTATCGTTTCTCGTTCTCCACAAACGGCATCAATTATCATACTGAGAAAGTGCAGAATTTTATAAAGAAAAACCGTGAGCATTTGAGTATAGGTATAACTATTGATGGAACAGAGACAAAACATGATCTCAACCGTATTTGGAAAACGCCGGAAATGGAAAAGGGAATTATGCCAAAGCCCGAAGAAGAACATGGCTCTTATAAAGATGTAGTGAAAAACATTCCACTATGGCTGGAACAATTCCCTGACGGAGGAACTAAGGTGACGATAAGCAGTGCTGACATTCCTTATATAAAAGAGAGCGTGTTACATCTATATTCCCTGGGGATTCACGAAGTAAACATCAACTGTGTTTTTGAGAATGTATGGAAAGATGGTGACGACAAACTTTTTGAGGAGCAGCTTATGCAATTGGCTGATGCCATCATTGATGGAGAATATTACAACGACTATGCGTGCTCCTTCTTTACCGAACACATGGGCAAGCCTATGGACTGCGTACTTGAAAATCAGAATTGGTGCGGAGCAGGAAAGATGCTGGCAATAGATGCAGCTGGAAACTTTTATCCATGCACACGTTTCGCACAGTATTCCCTAAGAGACAAGAAGGCATGGATAATAGGTAATATTCATGACGGCATAGACAAGAACAAGCTGCGTCCTTTCCTTACGCTCGACCGTTGTACCCAAAGTAAACCAGAATGTATTGACTGCGAAGTGGCAAGCGGTTGCGCATGGTGCCAAGGAGAAAACTATGATGCAGCAGAAACGCCTACCATTTATCAGCGTTCTACCGCAATCTGCAAGATGCACAAGGCACGTGTGCGT
>Ga0129317_1000487_pt1 | contig 41546 bp, 34 predicted proteins | sample Cm1ome_FD_94430 | JGI IMG/M metagenome (GOLD analysis project Ga0129317, IMG submission 94430) | Eastern black-and-white colobus group fecal microbial communities from Wisconsin, USA - Cm1105 metagenome | ecosystem: Host-associated > Mammals > Digestive system > Large intestine > Fecal | place... | reverse complement strand
TTATTAAAGTACGGCAAAAATCCGGAAGGATTCCTAAAATAAAAGGATTCCACCGGATTTTTGTATATATAGAGCGAGGGTGCCACTCAATCATCTAATTTGATGATTTTGCGACACCCTCCTTAAATATTGTTGGTAATGTTGCAGCAGGCGATTTTCGCAACTGCGTACCGCCGGTTCCTCTACGCCATTTTTACGCCATTTCTGCGTGGGGATGCGTAGGGAAATAGGAACTTATATGTTTTGATTTCAACCGAGAATGCCTGTCCTATCAAGCTTTATCGGCATTTGTGCGTTTGCGGAGAGTTTCAGAAACAGGCTCGCTTTCGACGATACCTAATTTCATTTTATCTTTACCTGTTCAGAAACCCTTGATTTATGCGGGTTTCTGCCTTTCTTATCAAAAAAGAATCTAATGCAAATATAAAGTATAGCATAAGGAGGTTGGTTTTTCAATCTTATCCCACAGGATCCTTGGAAAAGGTTCCCCGTTTTCTTTCCCTTAATCCCTGGACTCCACCACCAGCAGCCGGCCGCTGCGAAAAGTAATGTGTCCCGTCTCCTCCTGGATCTCATTGCTCACAGCCCTGGTTCCCACAGAGCCCAGGGTGTACTCATGGAGGGGATATTTCATACCGCGAAGGGTCAGGCCCTCCACATCGCCTCCCAGGGCAAATAAAGATACATAGCTCCCCCATTGGCTCTTTTTGTCCACAGTAAATTCCCGGTTCCGGAGATAGATCTTGTTTTTCGAATCCAGAAGATAGCAGTCCACCCCACGCTCCAGAGCCAGGGACAGCAGCTGAAGGTTGCCGATCAGGTGATCTACCCGGCTCCCGCCTGTAGCTCCCAGGATCTCTACCTGAGTGCAGCCTAAGGATGCGGCCTGCTCCAGAGCGATCTCTGTATCCGTCCAGTCCTTCTCCGGCTGAAAGGTGCGGATCTCTACCCGGGGATTGTCCCGGTAGCGTTCCAAAAGCTCCATTCCGGAAGAATCAAAATCTCCCACAATGTGGGTGGGCAGCAAATCGTGATCCTGCAAAAACTTCAATCCCCGGTCTGCTGCGATCAAATAATCAAAACATTCTTTTTCTAAAAAACGAAGGGCAAAATCCTCCTCGATCTTACCCCCGCTGATAATCACTGCTGTTTTCATTCGTACTCCTGCATAATCTTCAGATATTTTTCCACATTTTCTTCAATGCTGTTTTTAAATACCGCAGAACCGGCCACCAGCACATTGGCGCCTGCTTCCAACACGGATCGGATGGTGTCATCATTGATGCCTCCGTCCACCTCAAGATCAATATCCAGTCCCCGCTCCTCCATCATCTTCCGCAGAGCAGCCACCTTCTCTGTCATTTCCGGAATATATTTCTGGCCTCCAAATCCGGGATTCACGGTCATCAAAAGCACCATGTCCAGCTTGTTCCACAGATACTCCAGGACAGATAACGGAGTGGACGGGCACAAAGCCAGTCCGGCCTTTACTCCCTTGCTGCGGATGTAATCCAGCGTCCGGTCCAGATGGGTGCAGGCCTCCGCATGGATGGTGATAATATCCGCTCCGCAGCGAACGAACTCGTCAATATACCGTTCCGGCTGTTCTACCATCAGATGGACGTCAAACACCTTTTCTGTCACCTTGCGGATAGACTGGATCACCGGCATTCCAAAGGAAATGCTGGGTACAAAAAAACCGTCCATCACGTCAATGTGGATATACTGAGCCCCCGCCTGATCTGCTCTGGCAATCTGCGCTCCCAGACAGGCAAAATCTGCCGATAAGATAGATGGTGATAAGATATGCATAGCGCTAATACCTCCTTTGATGCTTTAATTCTTCTTCTAAAAGTAAATAATTCTCATAACGGCAAGCCGGGATCTTTCCTTCTGCCAATGCCTGTTTCACACCGCAGTCCGGCTCCGAAATATGCATACAGCCCTGGAAACGGCAGTCCCCCTCAAAAGCTGCAAATTCCGGGAAATAGGCAGGCAGCTCCTCTGGCTTTAAATTCTGCAGATACAGGGAACTAAAACCCGGAGTGTCCAAAAAATAGGTGCGCTCTTTCACCCAGATAAGCTCGGTGTGTCTGGTGGTATGGCGTCCCCGGTCAATCTTTTTGCTCACCTCGCCTACCTCCATCTCTGCTTTTGGCTGAAGATAATTGGTAAGCGATGATTTTCCGACTCCGGAGGGCCCTGCTACCACTGTGGTCTTCCCGGTGATCAGATCCTCGATCTCATCCAGCCCTTCCCTGCGGGCCACGCTGATAAAAAGCACCTGGCATCCGCAGTTTTCGTAGACCCGGCCAAATTCCTGCATTTCCTGTTCTGATACCAGATCGGACTTGTTGAAACAGATGGCTACCGGGATCTGCTGCTGTTCCATGGAGATGAGAAAGCGATCCAGAAGATTTAAATTAGGCTTGGGACTGGCAGCGGCAAATACCACCAGAGCCTGATCCACATTCGCCGCAGCCGGCCGGATCAGCTCATTTTTTCTGGGCAGAAGTGCTTCCACATTTCCTACCATTTTTTCCTGGTCCAATACCGTAATTTCCACATCATCTCCCACCAGAGGCTTCTTCCTGTCCTTCCGGAAAATACCCTTGGCCCTGCACTCATACACTCCGGCTCCTTCTGTATGCACATAATAAAAACCGCCGATTCCCTTAATGATCTTTCCCTGCATTCCTGCTCCTGCTCTTCTCTGGTTCCTGCCCTTCTCCGGCTTCTGCTATTCTCTGTCTCTTATGATTTCCATTGTCTTGCGTATCTTCTTCAGCTTACCTGCTCAAATTCAATGGGATATTTAATCGTAGTCTCAATCTCCCAGGTCTGGGCATTCAAAACATAAACGTAAGCTATTCCTGTGCTCACACCTGCAGCTCCCTCCACATTCAGACTGTAGGGGAAGGTAATGATACCCTCAAACACGGTATTCTTTGTCTCGTTTTCCAACCCTTCGTTCTGAACCACCACGATCCGCACCAGCTCCTCCTCATATACCTCCCCGGTATCCTGAGGTGCCACTAAAAGAGCGCTGCACATCCACTTTCCATCCTGGATACCCTGGGCGGACTGTCCGTCTCCGGATCCTGCACTCACTGTGATAGTCACGTTGGTTCCTGTCTTAACGCTGGTTCCTTCCGGAATATCCTGAGAGATCACCAGTCCCTTTTCTACAGTGGGATCCACCACCTCTGTGTAATACACAAACAGTCCCAGGTTTCCAAGGGCGACCCTTGCATCTTCCACATAGTGTCCTACCACCTTAGGAACCACCACAGTAGACCCTTCTGCCCCCTGGCTGATATAGAGAGTCACAGTATCTCCCACATTCACATTGGAACCTGCTCCCGGATTGGTGGTGATCACCAATCCCTCATCCACCGTATCGCTGTAACGGCTGTTGTCCACGGAAACCATCAGTCCCATGCCTGTAAGAGCTTTCTCCGCCTCCTCCCTGGAGACTCCAGAGAGCCCGGGAACCGTTAATGGTTCCTGGGAACCGGAGCTTAACGTGTAGCCCACCGTAGTATTTTTTTCTACCATGCTTCCCGGTTCCACACTCTGGCTGATCACCAGACCCTTGGCATACTGAGTTGAGGGAGCTTCTCCCTGATATTTATAGCCAAGCTTCAATTCCCGCAAAGTACTTTGAGCTTCCGCCTCCGTCTTTCCTTCCAGCTGGGGAACCTGCACCGGGGTGTTTTCTCCTGCCTCCGTCACAACCGTCTGCGGATTATTCTGGGTACTGCTCTGCTGCCCGCCGGAACCAAAATGAAAGATTCCCAAAGCCCGGCCCAGCATAGCCAGCAGCACACAGCCTACTGCCACAGCAAGGATGATGCTGATCACTGTGATCAGCCGTTCTCCACCGGGATTTACTGCATCCTCCCGGTCTCTTCTGCTGTTTCCGGAAAAATTCTTACGCTTCTTTCTGCGGAATTCCTCCATCTCCTCATCAAACTGACTCTGCTGTTCCTCCAGTTCCTCCAGTGCAGAATAGACCCCTGCATCTTGGTACATTCCAGCATAGGCGCCTCCCGGATAGTTAGTCTCCCGATTGTAGGCAACCCCCTGATATCCGCTGTTTTGATAATAATTTTCCCCATAGGGCTGTCTTGGCTTCTCTCCAGTCACATTTCCTGTGTCGGAAAACTGCCGCACTGCCCCTGTATTCAGATTTTCATCATACACGGGCATTGCGCCGCTTTTGATCTGCTCCATCTCCTCCTTGGACAGAAGGATGGTGTGCGCATTGGGATTAGGCTTTGGAATTGCAACAAAATTCCCTTCCGGATTTACTAGGGATTCTTTTAGATCCCGAATCAGCTCCGTCATGTTAGCATACCGTCTGCCCGGACTCTTCTGGGTACATTTTAAAATGATCTGCTCTGTGCTGAAGGGTATTTCCGGCTCCAGCTTCCTGGGAGACTGTATCTCCTCCTGAAGGTGCTTTAACGCCACTGCCACCGTACTGTCCCCGTCAAAAGGCACCCGCCCGGTGAGCATCTCATACATAGTGATGCCAAGCGAATAGATATCGCTCTTTGCATCACTGTAACCGCCTCTGGTCTGCTCCGGAGAACTGTAATGGACAGAACCCATAGCGCTGGAGTTAATGGTGTTGGAGGAAGCTGCCCTGGCAATGCCGAAATCCGCCACCTTGGCTTTCCCGTCCACGGAGATTATGATATTCTGGGGCTTTACATCCCTGTGAATGATCCCGTTATTGTGCGCTGCTTCCAGCCCTGCTGCCACCTGCAGCATAATGCTGGTGGCCTCCCGGACAGAAAGTTTCCCCTTTTTGGCAATGTAAGCCTTCAGCGTAATCCCCTCTACCAGCTCCATCACAATAAAGTTGATGCCGTTCTCCTCTCCCACATCGTACACATTCACAATGTTGGCATGCGCCAGCCCTCCTGCGGCCTGAGCTTCTACCCGAAACTTGGAGATAAACTCACTGTCATCCTTAAATTCCTGTTTTAGTACCTTCACAGCCACAAATCGATTCAGCTTATGGTCTTTGGCCTTGTACACATCTGCCATCCCGCCTGAACCAATGCGGCTTATGATCTCATACCGGTTTTGAATAAATGATCCTGCTTTTAACATCCATTATACCCCGCTTGCTGTAGGTTCCACCAGAACCACTGAAATATTGTCCTTTCCGCCGTTTCGGTTGGCCATTGCCACCAGCCTGTGTGCGGCTGCTTCCAGCGAAGTCTCCTTTTGTACCAATTCCAGGATATCTTCATCTTCCACCATGTTGGTCAGTCCGTCCGTACACAGCAGAAATTTATCCCCGGCATACAATGCCACGTCAAAAAAATCTATCCTCAATTTATTTTTCATTCCCACCGCCCGGGTAATGATATTTTTTTCCGGATGATTTCTGGCCTCCTCCCGGCCGATCTGTCCGGCTCTCACCATCTCCTCCACCAGAGAGTGATCTCTGGTAATCTGCTGGATCTGATCGTCCAGCACATAGAGACGGCTGTCCCCCACATTCGCCACATAGAGACAGTTCTCCACCACAGTAGCTGCCACAACGGTGGTTCCCATACCCTCCAGGTTCTTATCTGACTGGGATTTTTCCAGCACTTTCCGGTTAGCAGCCAAAATCGCAGCCTCTAAAAGAGGGATGGGAACTTTTTCTCCTGCACTCTCTATGTAATCCACCATGGTCTCCACAGTGCTTCGAGATGCCAGGTCTCCTGCATTGTGGCCTCCCATTCCGTCCGCCACAATAAACAGGTTGGGCAAATTCCCCACCGGCTGTTCGGAGGCATATACAAAATCCTGATTCATATTCCGTTTTACGCCAATGTCTGTGACACAATACGATCTCATAGCTCTTCCTTTCCTCCAAAGCCAGTGTTATGCTTCCTCATTTTTCTGTATATAGCTGCGGCGCAGCTGACCGCAGGCGCCGTCAATATCCCGGCCCATTTCTCTTCTAATAGTAACATTTATTCCGTTTTTTTCAAGTTTATTTTTAAAAGCCAGAGTCACCCTCCGATCCGGCTGCACAAAAGAACGCTCTTTCACCGGATTTACCGGGATCAGGTTGATATGACAGTTCATTCCGGATGCAAGTCGGCTCAATTCTCTGGCATCCTCCTCCTGATCATTGACTCCTCCTACCAGGCTGTACTCAAAAGTCACCCTCCGGCCCGTCTTTTCAAAATAATAGCGGCAGGCATCCAGAACCTGGGAAAGCTCATATTTATCGGCAATGGGCATCAGTCTTCGACGCTTCTCCTGACTGGAGCCGTGAAGAGACAGCGCGAGGGTGATCTGCAGCCCCTCCTCTGCCAGCCTGCGAATATTGGGCACAATCCCGCAGGTGCTCACTGTAATATTTCTCTGGCTGATGTTCAGCCCGTTTTCATCGCTTAAAAGATGTACAAACCGGAGAAAATTGTCGAAGTTATCCAAAGGCTCCCCGGTGCCCATCACCACCACATTGTGGACCCGCTCTCCCAGCAGACGCTGGATGCGGTAGATCTGATCCAGCATTTCCGAGGGTTCCAGATTTCTTGTAAGGCCTCCGATGGTGGAGGCGCAGAAACGGCAGCCCATGCGGCAGCCCACCTGAGAAGAAATGCACACAGAGTTTCCATGCTTATAGCGCATCAGAACACTCTCGATCACATTGCCGTCCTCCAGTTCAAACAGATATTTCCTGGTACCGTCCTCCTGTGAGATTCTCACATCCACCGGACGGAGAACCTTCAAAGAAGCCTGCTCTTTTAACCGCTCCCGGAAGGCTGCCGATAAGTTGGTCATCTCATCAAAACTCTCCGTCAGCTTTACATGCATCCACTGATACAGCTGTTTTCCCCGAAAAGCTTTTTCCCCCAGACTTTCCACATACCGGGAAAGCTCCTCCCTATTCATTGATTTTAAATCTGTTTTCTTCATATTCCGTGCTCCAGACGTCTCAGCCGGGCTATGAAAAATCCATCAGACTCATGGATCCCCGGCAGTAATTGTATGTAACCGCCCTTTGTGGTCTTGCTGCGAAGCTCCGGGCAGATATAAGAGTCTATGCTCTCCAGCTGGAAAGGATAATTTTCCAGAAACCATTTTACATTCATCTGATTTTCATCCATTCCAATGGTACAGGTACTGTAGATCAATACCCCGCCGGGTTTTACATAGCGCTGCACCACATGAAGAATTTTCTGCTGCAGGCGCACCAGCTCCATCTGTCTGGCCGCTGTCATTTTATACTTGATATCCTGTTTTTTTCCAATGACTCCAAGTCCGGAACAGGGAACGTCCGCCAGCACGATATCCGCCTTCTGAAAGGAATCCGGATCATACACCGTAGCGTCCATCACCTTTGCCTGAATATTGATCACACCGGTGCGCTCAATATTTTCCTGCATCAGTTTTACCTTGAACTCTGACACATCCCTGGATTCCACAAATCCGCTGCCGCACAGCTTATCCGCCAGATGGAGACTCTTTCCCCCCGGCGCTGCGCACACATCGATACAGTGATCCCCCCAGTTAGGGGCTGCGATCTCGGTCACCAGCATAGAACTGATATCCTGCACCTGGATCCAGCCCTTTTTAAATGCACTGACAGCTTTCATATAATTGTAGTCTGAGATTTCCAGGGCATAATCCAGATAGGGATGCTGTTTCACCGTAATATCCTGCAGCTTCAGCTCCTGGATGATCTCTTCTTTGGAAGCCTTATCCAGATTGCAGCGCACAACAGTTCCTTTTGGCTCATGGAAGCTGCGGCAGATGGTCTCTACAGTCTCAAAGCCATACTGCTCCAGCCATTTTAGGATCATCCACTCCGGAACCGAATAGATCACTGACAGATACTTTACAGGCTCCTTCTCCCTGTCCGGATACACCACCGTATCCAGGCCTCTGGCTGCGTTGCGCAGCACTCCGTTTACGAATCCTTTGAGATTGTAAAAGCCTCTCCGCTGAGCAATCTTTACCGCCTCGTTGCACACTGCGGAATCCGGCACACTGTCCATATATTTCAGCTGAAACACCGAGATCCTCAGAAGATTCCGTATCAGAGGCTTCATATTATACACAGGAACCTTAGAAAAGCATTCAATAATATAATCCAGCTGGAGCAGATGCTCCAGCGTCCCCTCTGCAACCCGGGAAATAAAGGCCCGGTCTCTCTTTTCCAGATACTGGTACTTTTCCAGCACATTTCGGATCACCACATGACTGTAGGCTTCTTCCTCTGTGATCTCCATAAGAATGCCCAGAACAATCTCCCGGATATTTACTGATCTAGTCACCGTCATTCCTCCTTGCTAAAATTACAAGGCGCAGAAGCTGAAGCAGGGAAGATGCCACTGCTGCTACATAGGTAAGCGCCGCCGCTGTAAGCACCTTTTTCCCTCCAGCCAGCTCATCCTCCGGCACGATCCGATTGTCGCTTAAAATCTTAAGGGCCCTGGAGGAGGCATTAAATTCCACCGGAAGGGTTACCAGCTGAAATACCACTGCCAGGGAAAATAACAGTATCCCCGCCATCAAAAGCGGCTTGAAGGAAAAGATCAGTCCCGCAAAAAAGATGGGCCAGGATAACTGGGCCCCGATATTGGCTGCAGGTACAATAGTGCTGCGAAGCACCAGAGGACCATACTGCTGCTGATCCTGAACCGCATGACCGCACTCGTGAGCCGCCACGCAGATGGCTGCCACTGAAGAGGAATTGTAGGTGCTGTCGGAAAGACGCAGCGTCTTGCTCCTTGGGTCATAGTGATCTGTCAGACTCCCGGATACCCGCTCAATGCCCACATTATAGATGCCGCAGGCGTGAAGCACCTGTTCTGCCGCCATCGCGCCTGTGAGGCCGGAACGGCTCCGCACCTGATTGTATCTTGCAAAGGTACTCTTTACCTTTGCGGAAGCCAGCACAGTGAGCAGAAGTCCAAGAACCGCCAGAAGGTAGGTGGGATCAAATCCCCAGCCGTAGTAACCCCTTCCGTAGCCGTAATGATAACCAAGAGTAGATGTGAGTAAGTTCATAAAAAGTTGCTCCTTTCTGTCTAAATCCCCAGTTTTTCTCCTGTCTTAAGAGAACAGCCCCGAAGAAACGCATCCGTTTCCATCCGCTTCTTTCCCTCAAGCTGAAGCTCCCTCACTGCAAGTACTCCCTCTCTCGTCTGTATCTTTAACGTCTTTTTGGTCACTTCCACAATCGTGCCCGGTTCCACTGCCCCTGGCCTGCCGGCTTTACATGATTCCTCCGCCTGATACTCCTGACCCTCCGGCTCCACTGCCGCTGACCACAGCTTCAGCGTTCTGCCTTCATAGAAAGTATAAGCGCTGGGCCATGGGTTTAATCCCCGGATCAGGCATTCGATCTCTCTGGCCGTTTTTTTCCAGTCAATCTGCCCCATCTTTTTATCCAGCATGGCCGCATAGGGAGTCGGACTCTCCTCGGGCTGTTTTTCCGGCTGGATAGTTCCTGCTTCCAGTCCCCTTAAGGTTTTAAGCAAAAGCGCCGCTCCTGTCTCACTTAATTTTTCAAACAGACTTCCTCCCGTCTCCTGCTCCTCAAGGGGAACCACTGCCTTAAGCAGCATATCTCCAGTATCCAGCCCGGTATCCATCTGCATGGTGGTAACGCCGCTTTCCTTTTCTCCGTCTATCACCGCCCACTGGATCGGGGCAGCTCCCCGGTATTTGGGAAGCAGTGAGGCATGGACATTAATACAGCCGTAAGGGGGCAGCTCCAGGATCTCCTTTGGAATGATCTGCCCAAAAGCTACCACCACAATAACATCCGGCTGATACTTCCGCAAAATCTCCAGATTTTCCGGCTCCCGGATCCGCCTTGGCTGATACACCGGCACCCCTGCCGCTACTGCCACCTCCTTCACCGGAGTCATCTGCATGGCCTTTCCCCGTCCCCTGGGTTTGTCTGGCTGGGTAAACACTGCCTGCACCTCATATTCTGAATCCAACAATGCTTTTAAGGTTCCCACAGAAAAATCCGGGGTTCCCATAAAGATAATCTTTTTCATCTGCTGCTCCTTCTGTCTGGTTTGTTTTCCTATTCCTCCGTTTCCTCCTCATCTATCAGATCCGGATCTGTGTCATAGAGATCTCCTTCCACTTTGGAGACATACATGATTCCCTCCAGATGATCGCACTCATGACAGATCGCTCTGGCCAGAAGCTCTGTTCCTTCCAGAACGAACTCATCCATATTCTCATCAAAAGCCCGCACTTTCACATAATTGGGGCGGGGCACTGTTCCTGCCTGTCCCGGAAGGCTTAGGCACCCTTCGGATCCCGTCTGGCTTCCTTCCGTGGCCTCGATCACAGGATTGATCAACACATAAGGGCCCTCCCCCACATCGATCACCACGATCCGGCGAAGTACTCCCACCTGAGGAGCCGCCAGGCCTACACCCTGAGCATCATACATGGTATCCAGCATATCCCCGATCAGTTCCCGAAGCTTGGGTGTGACCTCCTTTACCTCTCTGCATTTTTTTTCCAAAACCGGATCTCCCATGATCCGCACCTGTCTTAAAGCCATTTTTATTTCCTCCTTATCCTATATATGATCATCTTAATGTTCCGATCCTCTCGTTGTATACGGTTTCTGTTTAATTCACATCCATCTGTATTTGAATGGCATCGAATCCCTGATTCACTGCCAGATACCGCTCCATTTTATTTTTTACTGCTCTCAGCGATTTTTCCTGATCTGCTTTCAGATACAGCACCATACGGTACTGATCCTGGATCTTGGCAATGGTCTCATCCGCCGGCCCTAAAATCTGCACCTGCATCCCCGACGCTGCCCGCTCCAGATACTTTCTTAAATAGCCGCAGGCCATGCGAAGATACTCCTCATTTCCGCAGGAGCAGTGAATGGCCAGAAGACTCCCTGCCGGAGGATATCCGGCCAGAGACCGATAATTCATCTCCTGTTCAAAAAATCCCTCATAATCCTGCTTTGCCGCAGCCCGAACCGCATAATGCTCCGGATCATAGGTCTGGATGATCACCCGGCCCGGCTGCTCTCCCCGGCCGGCTCTCCCCGCTGCCTGGGTAAGCAGCTGAAAGGTCCGTTCCCCTGCCCGGTAGTCCGGAACGTGAAGGGATACGTCCGCAGCCAGCACTCCCATCACCGTCACATGGGGAAAATCATGTCCCTTTACGATCATCTGAGTGCCTATCAAAATATCTGCCTCCTGGTTTGCAAAAGCTGCCAGGATTTCCTGATGTCCTTCCTTTCCTCTGGTGGTATCCAGATCCATGCGCAGCACCCTGGCTGTGGGAAACCGGCGTCTGACCTCCTCCTCAATCTGCTGAGTGCCTGCCCGAAAACTGCGCAGGAAAGGAGAACCGCATTCCGGACACAGGGAGGCTCCCTGCTCCTGATGTCCGCAGTAGTGGCACACCAGCCTTCCATTGCTGTGAAGAGACAGAGAGACATCGCAGTGAGGGCACTTGATCACATGGCCGCAGGAACGGCAGGATACAAAGCCGGCATACCCTCTTCTGTTTAAAAACAGCATAGCCTGCTGCCCCTGCTCCAAACATCCTTCCAGTTCCTCATGAAGTCTTCGGCTTATGATCGAACGGTTTCCCTGTCGCAGCTCCTGTCTTAGATCCACGATCTCCACCTGAGGGAGCACTGCCTTTTGGGCCCGCTTCTTTAAAGTAAATAAACGGTACTGGCCCTTTTGAGCTCCATAATAGGCCTCCAGGGAGGGAGTCGCTGACCCCAGCACCACTCTGGCTCCCTCCATTTTCCCTCTCTGCATGGCCACTTCCCTGGCATGATACCTGGGCATGGACTCACTTTGGTAGGCCGGCTCATGCTCCTCATCCATCACAATGATGCCAAGATGCGGAAAAGGGGTAAACAAAGCGGAACGGGGACCAATCATCACATCCAGTTCCCCCTTCCGGGCGCGCTCAAACTGATCATACCGCTCCCCCTGGGAGAGCCTGGAATTGATCACAGACACCCGGTCTCCAAATCGCCGGTAAAACCGCATCAGCGTCTGATAAGTCAGAGCAATCTCCGGGATCAGCACAATGGCCTGCTGTCCCTGTTTCACCGCATAATCGATCAGCGCCAGATATACCTCTGTCTTTCCGCTTCCTGTAACTCCGTGGATCAGATACCTGCCTTCCGGATTCCGCTCCCACTCTGCGGTGATCTCATCTACGATCTGCTGCTGCTCTCTGTTAAGCAAAACAGCCTCCCTTTCCTTCTCCATCTCCTTTACCGGATTACGATATATTTTTTCACTTTTCAGACGGACTATACCCTGCTCCTCCAATGATCGGCACACGGAACGGGAAATATTCAGCTTGGAGGTCACCAGTTCATAAGGGAGAACCGGTTCCTCCAGCAGTGCCTCCAAAAGCCGGGCTCTGGCGGTCTGATGCTTCTTTTTGAAAAACTCCAGCTTTTCTCTCCCGGCCTCCGGATCCAATTCCAGATACAGGGTCTTCTTCTCCTTCTCTCTGACCTTCTGTTTTACCGGCAGCACTATCTTTAAAGCCTGGATCATAGTGGAACCGTACCGGTCCCGGATCCAGGCCGCCAGCCCTATCAGCCTGGCCTCGGCACTGCCTCCTCCTGCAACCACCCGGTCAATCTCCTTGATCTTCTCCGGTGCAAGCTCTGCATGATGGGAAATCCCGGTGACATATCCTTTGATTTTCCGGTTCCCGGCTCCAAAGGGGATCTCCACCACCATTCCAGGCTCCAGACTGCCCTGAAGGGTTTCCGGCACCCGGTACTGGAATACCCGATCCAGCTTCTCACTGGTAATATCCACAATCACATCTGCATAATATTCCTGCATCCGCCATCACAACCTCCGGCTTTCTTTTATGGGGCATCTCATCCTCCGCTTCCCCTGTTTCTCCATTCCTTTCAGGGTGTTTCCCTGCGGGCTTCCGCTGATACAGGATCTGCCCCTGCCGCTTTCCCTCCATCAAACGGTGGCGGATGCGGCATCCTCTTCCAAAATTTCCCGTATCAGTACCCGCTCATCCATGGGATATTTTTTTCCTTCGATTTCCTGATAATCCTCGTGCCCTTTTCCTGCCAGCACAATGATATCCCCCGGTTCTCCATGATGGATGGCATAGGCGATCGCCTCTTTCCGGTCTGTAATGCACACATACTTTCCATCCGTCTTTTCCATCCCGGTCACAATATCCTGTATGATCTCCTCCGGCTTTTCATATCTGGGATTATCAGAGGTGATGATGGTAAGGTCTGCCAGCTTCCCGGACACCTCTCCCATCTCATAGCGCCGCAGCTTAGAACGGTTACCTCCGCAGCCAAACACGCACACCAGCCGGTGCGGTCTGTATTCCTTCAGGGTAGTGAGAAGGCTTTCAAGGGCCATGGCGTTGTGAGCATAATCGATCATCAGAGTAAAAGCGTCCGACACCGGGATCATCTCAATCCTGCCCTTCACCTTTGCTGCCTTTAATGCCTTTTTGATATTCTCCTCTGACACCCTGAAATGGCGGCAGATGGCAATAGCCGTAAGAGAATTATAGACACTGAACTTCCCTGGTATGTCAATCTCCACATCGAAATTCTGCAGCCCCTTCACCCGGTAAGCCACTCCCAGATAACCTGGTCTGGTCACCAGATGGGTATCCACTGCCTGAAGATCATTCCCAGGTTCAAATCCAAAGGTCTCCACAGTGCAGGTATGACCTTCCAGTATCTTTTCCAAATGAGGATCATCTCCGTTCACGATGCCCATTTTGCACTGACGGAACAGTCTGCTTTTGCACTCCATATAATCTTCAAAGCTGCTGTGCTCCGCTGGGCCGATATGATCCGGTTCAATGTTGGTAAAGATGCCGATCTCAAAAAGAAATCCTGCTGTACGATGAAGCATCAGCCCCTGGGAGGATACCTCCATCACCGCCACCTGACAGCCGGCCTTTACCATGCGGTAAAAATATTCCTGAATGGTAATGGATTCCGGAGTGGTATTGCTGGCCGGGATCACTTCATCTCCGATGATAGCCTCTATGGTGCCGATCAGGCCCACCTTATATCCCGCTGCTTCCAAAATGGATTTCACCATATAAGTAGTAGTGGTCTTCCCCTTGGTTCCCGTAATACCGATCACCTTTAGCTTCTCTGCAGGATAATCATACCAAGATGCTGCGATCAACGCCATGGCCATTCTGGTATCCTCCACCTGTATCACGGTCACTCCGGCGGGAACCTGCACCGGCTCCTCCACTACCAAAACCTTTGCTCCTTTTTCCACCACCTCTGCCGCATATTGATGGCCGTCTGTCACAGCGCCCCGGATGCACAAAAACAGGGATCCTTCCGTCACCTTTCGGGAGTCATTGGCCACTGCTGTCACATCCACATCCAGTGTTCCCCGCAAACAGGTATATTGTACTCGTTCCAGTAATTTTACTAATTTCATAGCTATCTTACCTCCTGGGTATACTTTCAGCCAGTATATCATCTAATCATTATAGCATCCGAAGGGGAACATCTCAAGGATTTCTTTTCCCTCCTTCCCTTCAGAAAAACAGACTGTTTGTGCCCCTCAAAAATACTGCGACTTCCGTACGCCCCAAAGACCGGCAATATTGCTGTCTTCTTTTATCATTTATTAGGGGGAATAGAAAATGGAGATGCTGCAAAATCCGGAATTCGGATTTCCAACACCTCCATTGGGAAGCAGGTCTGTGACGCTGACTGTTTTCTGTCACATACCTCCAAACATTTTAGTATCTTACGGAAGAAGCTCATCCATCAAAAAGAACAGCATATTACTTTTCCAGACAGTCCCATCTTTCATCTCTATTTTAATGTCAAAAGAATGAAACAGCAAAGACAGGGGTGACAGCAGGATGATGATGGAACAGTAGATGGGAGCAAGGGCCGTTACGATAAGCAAGAACGGGATCAGTCCATCCAGAAAAATACCCAGGAAAAACACCAGCACAATAATCCCGCCAAAAATCTGGTTGTTGACATACCAGTTTGCATAATTGTGAAAGCCCATGGGTTCTATTTCAATGATGCTCATTCCCCTGACAAACAGCATTCCAATATACAGCACAAGAAGAGGGTAGAAGAATTTCATGATCATCTTCATCCACCAAAAACCTGCAGGCATATAGATCGACTTGGTAATTTCCTTGTCCAGATCATAATTCTTTTGCCAACGTCGGAAAGATATTACCAGAAGAACGATTCCTAAAATCAATGCTGCCAGAGCGCCCGCTGCCATCAGAAACGTGGAACCCGATATCCGTTCCCACACAGGCATCCAAAGCTCCCCCACAAAGTTCCATACAGATCCGACCAGTTCGATCAGTCTCTCAAGAAATTCATTCCATTTTTCCATTAACTCCGCTTTTCCCATTTTTCTTCCTCTACACATTTCATACAAATTTTTCACACGTTCATAACTTTTTCTGCACTCCCAAAGTCTACTACGTTTCCTGCCCTTCCTGATACAAAGGCAGAGAGAACCAGAATTCCACCCCTTTCTCTCTGTTAACCACACCGCACTGTCCATGGTGAAGCACCATGGCAGACTTTACGATGTAAAGCCCAAGTCCGGCATGATCCTCATTTTTCTGTCCCTGATAATAATTATCCCAGATCTTCTCCAGCTCTTCCTCCCGGATAGGTGTCCCTTCGTTGTACACCAGAAAATATATCTGCTTCTCCCGCTGTTCCAGAGAAATTTCCATCTTTGCCCCGGAACCGGTATGGGCAAAGGCATTCAGCAAGTAATTACTCATGACCTGCTCCAGACTGCTGCGATCTCCCCATACCCGGCTGCATCCTTCCATACGAAAGATCCGCTTAATTTCTTTTTGCCGAAACAGAGCATCATACTTCAACATCAGATACTCCGCTGCATCTCTCAAATCCAAAGACTGCATCTCCAAATCTGCCAGATGATGTTCTGCTGCAGAAATTTTCAGCAGATTACGGATCATACTGGACATTTTGTCAATTTCCTCCCGGATAGATTCAAAATAATACTGCCTCTTCTCTTCCTCCTCCACCATCTGCAGCATCTCCACCTGGCTTGCGATCACCGCAAGAGGTGTTTTCAGTTCATGGGAAATGTTAGCAGAAAATTCCTGGCGCATCTGCTCCAGCGCCTCCTTTTTCTCCCTCTGTTCCAGAAGCTGCTCATTGCTGGCGCAAAGTTCCTTATTATTTTTTTCCAGCTCCTGAATATAATACTGAAGCTGCCTTGCCATTTCATTAAAATTTCTCGCCAGAGTATTTACCTCCTCATAGGGTGTCTCCTCTTTCACCCGGGCGGAAAAATCATGCTCTGCCAGCTGCCTTGACACCGCAGCCATAGTCTCAATAGGCCGGGTAATGCGCCGGGACATCACATACATAACAATAGTTCCCAAAAACACTGCCAGGATCACCACCACAAAAAGAAAGCGCTCCGTGTAAGTGAAAGCTCCGTAGGGACTGGCCGAGGTTTCGTGGATATAAATGTAATACGTCTCTCCATCCTGTAAAAAGGTGCCCAGCAGCCGCAGCCCTTCATAATTTCGCCCGTGACGCTGCTCTACCTGAGGATCCGCGCTGAAATATTCCTGGCGAATCACGATATTTCTGCGAACTTCTCCCTCCGGATCCCGCTTAGCTGTAGTGTACACCGGCTGAAAATCCGAATCGCAGATAGTAAAAGAATAGTGATCTGCCTCATAACTTTCCAGCAGTTCCATGGTATTCTCATCCATTCGGGACATATCCGCTTCCCGCACATCCTCAAAGGCCTCCCGCATCACCCTGGCTTTCGCCTTGGAATAGATGGGGGCAGCAAAAATGGCATACACCATCCCGCTGCCCCCGATCACAATAAGCAAAAACGCAATCTCCATTAAGATCAAATTCGTTTTCAGTTTACTCTTCATGAAATTCTTCCTCAAACAAATATCCTACTCCATAGACCGATTTGATACACCGGCCATACTCTCCCAGCTTTTTCCGAAGCTGCTTGATAATGGTGTCTACCGTCCTGGTATCTCCCATATAGTCAAACCCCCACAAAGCCTCCAGCAGCATCTCCCGACGCTGAATCTTTCCTCGATTCCGGATAAGAAATTCCAGCACCTCATACTCTCTGGGAGTCAGCGACATCTGCCCCCCTTTCAGATAAGCCCTTCTTCCCTCCGGCACCAGCTCCAGCTCTCCCACAGAAATCTCCTGCTGAAGCTTCCCGGCCCGTTTTAAGACGGCCTCAATATGTACCTTTACAAGTGAAAGCACATAGGGCTTGGTGATATAATCATCCGCACCATACTGAAAGGTCTGAAGCTGATCCCGCACAGAATCTCTGGCAGTCAGAACGATCACAGGGATGCTGGATTTCATCCGGATATCCTTTAGGATCTCCATTCCCCCGATATCCGGCAGCATCATATCCAGAAGCACCAGATCCAGCTCGTGCATTTTGTCGTAAAATAATTCCAGTCCTCCGTAACCGGTAACAGAATCATACACCACATATCCATCCAACGTCAAGTAATCAGCCAATGTCTTTGCCAGTTTTGCCTCATCTTCTATCAAAAGGATCTTCGCTTTCTTTCTCTTTACCTCCGTACCAGACAACTCTCATCCTCCAGTCCCTGTATTTGTACTGTTCCGGTCTCCTCATACTCCTGCCTTAGCTCATCAAAATCTGCCTGCCGCTTTTTCACATACTCAGCTGCATTTTCCCTGGTCACATGATACCCGAAGCCCGGATAACTGTCTGTACCGTTGATGGTATCAACGATCAGATCTCCCACCTCATAATAAAAATGCATTTCATCATAAAAGTTATACGGATTCATACTGATATCGTGATATCCGCTGAAATCCCAGTAATCGGTGATCCAGGCCATCTCTCCCAAAAATTCCCGGTAATAGGTGCTGTCATAGCCTTCATACTCTGTGAAAAAGGAAGGGAGTATAATCACCATCAATTCTGTTCCATGTTGATCGCACACAGACTTGATCCGCTCCAGAGACTGCAGACAGGCCTCATAGTCCTTAGATTTCCTGTTTCTGGTGATCAGACTTTTTGTATGGCTTTTAAAAGAGCCAAGAACACTCTTTTTCGTGTAGGCTGTCCATGCTTCGTCATCGTCCATGCGCTTATAATAATTGTCCAGATTCCGCTCTCCCCCTGTACGGCCTTTATAATTTCCTTCCGTCCCTTTTCTGGTATCCAGCCGCTCAAAACTGTTTTTCACATCCTTAAACAGAAAATCCACGGTCTCCAGAAGCTTGGATTCTCCTGTAACTGCCGCAGGAATGGTATTGTTAAACTTTGTCTGATCCCACTGATATCCATTTACCTCACTGCCGCTGATATTTAAGATGATACGCTTTGGGGATGCATATTGGAAGATAAAGTCCGTCAGAAGCTCATACTCATAAAAGCTTCCATGAAGTCCAAAAAGGTTGTAGGTTTTATACCCATCCAGCTCCTCCAGCTTTTCGTTCCGATAGCTTCCTGTCTTGGAGCCGCCCAGCACAAAGGTATCATACTGGTCTCCAAAGTTCTTCACATGCTGCGCCTTCAGCTCTCTTAAATAAAACTTACTGTCAATGCTCACAATATCCTCATAGTCTCCGGACTGAAACCGGAAATAACAGAAAGGATCTACAAAATAATTCATTCCAGCCACAAACACCAGGACTGCTGCCATCAGTCCCAGAAAGGCAATATTCCAACGTTTAAAATTCATCCTGCCGCCTCCTAAAACTGAAAATAAAGAAACTGTACTACCTGGTTCATCTTGGTAAGACAAATGGCCAGCAAAGCTCCTGCAAACACAAAATGCTTCCAGTCCGGTTTAAACCGTTCTGCCATCTCCCTGGTGGTAGGCGCAAACCAGCAGATTCCAAGGCTGATCACCACCAGCAGTCCCAGCTTCTGATGATGCATCACAAAAGTGGAAAACTGATTCCAGAAATTCTGAAAGCCCATGGCAAACAGCCCCTGGAAATCAAACATACTGCGGTACACCATCATGGTATCGGTCATATCCTGAGCCACGAAAATCACTCTGGTGAGAATGATGCAGAAGAAGGTGATGCCTGCTCCCACCAGATACGGAGGATACTTTTTGTGATACCGCTGCCAGGCGCCAATACATACCAGCACACCATTCATCAAGCCCCAGATGATAAAATTCCATCCTGCGCCGTGCCAGATACCGGATACCAGAAAGGTAGCCATCGTTGCAATATAATAATTTCTCCACCAGCAGCCTTTGCGGAACACATTTTTAAACACATACCCTCCCAGGAAACGGGACAGAGTCATGTGCTGTCTCTGCCAATATTCCTGCATAGTCTGAGCCTTCCAGGGGGCATTAAAGTTCTGAGGCAGATGAATATTGTAAAACAATGCCAGGCCGATGGCCATATCCGTGTATCCGGACAGATCAAAATAGTAAGAAATACTATACTCCAGAGTATAGAACCAGGACTCCCACATAGTGATGGAGGGAGAGATGGCATTGTAAAATTCTGCAGCATTGTTGTTCATGGGATCTGCCAACAGCATTTTTTTTGCACAGCCTATAGCAAAAATAAAAATACCCAGTGCAATGTTTTGCTGATTCAGCTTCCGGTTCTCCGGGTTTTCAAACTGGGGAGTGATCTCCGCATGATGCACAATCGGTCCTACGATCAGCTGAGGGAAAAAGGTGATGAACAGAAGGTACTCTGTGATCCGGTACTTTTTCGTCTGTCCCCGGTAGCAGTCCACCAAAAAAGCGATCAGCTGAAAAGTAAAGAAGGAGATCCCAATGGGCAGAGCCAGCTTTTTCATTACAAACTCTGTACCTGCAATGGCATTTACGTTCTCCAGGAAAAAATCCATATATTTATAATAACCCAAAAGCCCCACATTGCCAAGCACTCCCAGGGCCAGCAGCAATTTTCTCTGCCCCTTTTGAGTCACTTCCTGAAGCTGGCACATGGTAATCCCCAGCACATAATTGATCACCACACTTCCCAGAAAAAACGGGAAAAAGGCAGGGCTTCCCTGAGCATAAAAATAGAAAGAGGCCGCCACCAGCCACAGCTTGGCGGTCTCATAATACTTAAAATGGTTGAGAACCCAGTAAACAATTGTCACAATGGGAAAAAATATCAGCAAAAACTGATAGGATGAAAATATCATAATGTCCTCCCTCTATCACTCCGTCATTTTCCATTTGTTCATATGTTTTTCCAGGGCGCGGAACAAAACCTCTTCCATAAAAATCATCACCACACCCAGACTGATGATCACGATCAGCGTCACTGCTGTATTTCCCGTATTCCTGCCCACACTTAAAACGTAGCCCATACCTCTCGGCACACCCACCATCTCCGCTGCGATCACTACTCTCCAGGCAAAACCAAGGCCAAGGCGAAAGCCTGCCAGCACATAGGGCAGAATACTGGGTATCACACAGTAGCGAATCTGCTGCAGCCAGCTTGCCTCCATAATATCCAGCACATGGTACAGCTTTTTGTCCACATTCTGAATTCCCTGATAAGTGTTCACGATAATGGGAGATAAGGATCCCATCACAATAATAAAGATAGCTGCACTGTTCCCCAATCCAAACCAGAGGATCGCCAAAGGAACCCAGGCCACTCCCGGTATGGGAGACAAAAAGCGGATAATAGGATAGATCATGTTCCTTATGTTTTCACTGGTTCCAATCAGGATGCCAATGGGAAGGCCGATCAGCACTGCAATCCCAAATCCCACCAGAACCCGCTGCATGCTCACCCAGATATTAAACAGAAGATACCCGGATTTCAGCATCTCCATCAGCTCCGCCCCCACCTGGGAAGGCAGGGGGAACAGCATCCCGGCAGTTTCCTGATCCATTTTTCCAAAAAGGCCGGTCACCGAAGTCAGCGTCCATAATCCCAACACCAGCAGCACTCCGATACAGCCCTGTATCCATTTCTTTTTCACATTGTTCTCCTTTTGGCTTTACAGCCATTCTTCTCTTCCTCTATTGTTTAAAAAAGAAGTCTGCTCGCAGACTTCTCCGCCTGCGGCGGGTCGCTTCGGCGACATCTTCCCTGTCCGCCGCAGTGCGATCCTTCTGAGCATTTTGGTTTCATAGGAAGGAATTTCCTATGAAATCAGAAAAAAATTCTCATCCGGCAGTTCCTCCAGATAACCAAGATCTACCGACCACTGAAGTACGGACAGAGCTGCCTCCTGGTCCATCTCCCAGTAAAAATCTGTTCTGGTTCTGGCCTGTTCGATCACAGCTGCATCCAGCTGCAGAATGTTTCCCAGAAGTTCATTAGCCCCCGGATCCTCGTTCAGATATTCCGTAGTCTTTTTGTGGATCTCCAGGAACTGATCCAGAAGATCCCCCTGCGTTTCTATAAATTCTCCGGAAGCGATCACCACATTTCCCGGATAAAAGCTGTCTGCATCCTGTTCTTCCATCCATATGGGAGCTGCGTCATAGAGCACCCTAATCTCCTCCCCATACTCTGCTTCCGCCTGGGAGGCATAAGGCTCCCAGGTGATCATAGCGTCTACCTCTTTGGTAGCCATAAGGGCGGTGGACATATCTGCCGGTTTCATACCGGAGATCAGCAGTACATCCATATCCGGGTCCAATCCGGCTTTTTTTAAGATCTCATCCCGCATCAGCGCATCAGTCACTGTAGCCACGCTGGGGGAAGCGATCATCCTGTCCTTTAAATCTTCCAGCGTCTCGATCCCTGTGTCTGCCCTGGTCATGAGAACATGGCCGCCGCCGTTGGTGCCAGCCACTACTTTCAGGTCAATTCCCTTGGCATACCAGGTAGCGGCAGGCGCGATCCCCACCAACGCCACATCCAGTTCTCCTGCTGCGAAGGCCTCCATAATAGCTGCGCCGTCAGAAAACTCCGACATGGTAATCTCCAGCCCTGCTTCTTCATAGTATCCCAGCTCCTGGGCTGCAAAGGGAGCTGCCGTTCCCAACGCCAGAAGGGAACCCACCCGGACAGCAGGAGCCTCCCCGGCAAAGGCGGCTGTGCCAAATGCTGCTGCCGCTATCAGACCGCAAAGGCTTCCTGTCAGAACTCCTTTCCATCCTCTTCCATATCCCGACATCTTTTTTATTTCCTTATCCGTTTCTTTCATCTTTCCTGCGTGATCTTCCATTTTGTTCTGCACCCTGTTTGTCATCCACCTTACCATCTTTCAATCCCTTCTATTTCTCATCTGTCAATCTGCGGCCTCACGGCCCGCAGTTAATCCATTCCTTTTCGTTCTTTATATGCTTCTACCAGCTTCAGCCGCTGAATTTTCCCATTGCCGCCCTGTGGAAGCCGGGATACAAAAAACACTTCCCTGGGCACCTTATATCCGGCCAGCTGCTTTTCACACCAGCTTTTTACCGCCTGCTCCGTCAGCTGTTCCCCTTCTTTCAGTTTCAAAAAACACACTACCTCTTCCCCGTAAACCGGATCCGGCACACCCACCGCTGCCGCCAGCTCCACCTGGGAAATTTGATACAGCACTTCATCCACCTCAAGCGGAGAAAATTTCTCTCCTGCCCGGTTGATCAGTTCCTTGATCCTTCCATTAAGAAACAGATATCCTTCTGAATCTAAATACCCTACATCTCCAGAGTGGAACCATCCCTCTGTAAAAGATTTTTGGTTCTCCTGTTCCTTATGGTAATAACCACTGGTCACATTTTCTCCCTTGATCCAAACCTCTCCGGAAGCTCCAGCAGGCAGCTCCTGCCCCTTTTCATCCACTATTTTAATCCGGTTTCCGTAGGCCACTCCTACAGAATTGGGTTTATGAACTGCCGGGGGCAGCGGATTACTGGTAATCTGGGCGCAGCCCTCTGTGATTCCGTAGGATTCAATCACCGGAATCTGACAAAGCTTCTCAAATTCCCGAAGCACTGCACCTGGAAGGGCTGAGGACGCAGATCTGGCAAAACGCAGGCTGGAATGGCGTCCATACTCGGGAATCCCCCTTGCCAAAAGGTGAGAATACATGGTAGGCACTCCGCTGAACCAGGTGATCTCATAAGCCTCCACATACTGCCAGAACCTGCTGACAGAAAATTTTCCTCCAATCACGATCTTTTCCCCGGAAACCAGAGGAGTCAGCAGCGTAATCACCAGCCCGTTAATATGAAACCAGGGCAAAACGCACAACACCCGATCCTTGCTGGTAAGAGCATGAGCTTCCATAATATCTCTGGTCTTTGCCAGCAAATTGTCAAAACTTAAGATTACTCCCTTGGGATGGCCTGTGGTTCCGGAGGTATACAAAAGCATGGCGGTTCCTTCCGGAAGATCATTGGGTGAGAGCTGTCCAAGAGGCAGGTAATCTCCCAAAGCCCTCTGATCGCATCTGCCTTCCTCTTTGGGCAGATGCGCGCTGCTCTGCTGACCATCTCCTTTTACCGTCTCCGGAAGCCGCTCCCGATAGCACTCCTCCACCAGAATACCCACTGCCCCCGTATCCTCTATCAGGTAGGAAATCTCCTGAGTTTTCAAATTCGTATTTACCGGCACTACAATTCCATGGCAAACGGTAACTGCAAAAAAATTGACTGCAAATTGAAAGCTGTTGTCCATCAGCAAAAGAACCCGGTTTCCCGGCTCCACTCCTGCGCTGCGAAGGGCTTCCCCCTTCTCCTGCACTGCCTGATAAAATTCTCTGTACGTCATCGAACCGCCGTCTCTGGCATCAAAGAAAAATGTTTCCCCGCCTTTTTCTTCCGATAACCGCTCCAGCAGCTTCTCAAATCTGTTCTTCATCTCTGATCCCCCCTTCCCAGTTCCAGAACCTGATTGCGTATCTCCAGAAACTCCGGGCTGGTACGTCTTCTGGGTCTTGGCAGATCTACAGAGATCACCTCTTTTACCTGGGCCGGAGTTCCGGAAAACACGACAATCTTATCAGACAGATAAACTGCCTCATCACAGTCATGGGTCACAAACACCGTGGTAAAATCCTTGCGCTTGCAGATATCCACCAATTCATCCTGAAGCTTCATTCTGGTAAAGGAATCCAGAGCGCCAAAGGGTTCATCCATCAAGAGGATCTCCGGATTCATCACCAGCGCCCTGGCAATGGAAACCCTCTGCTGCATACCCCCGGAAAGCTGATGGGGATATGCATTTTCGAAGGCCTTCAGCCCCACCAGTTCCATAGCCCACTCCACCTTTGTCCTGATATAATCTTTGTCCTTCTTTTTCACCTTCAGTCCAAGAGCAATGTTATTTTTTACGCTCATCCACGGAAACAGCACATAATCCTGAAATACCATACAGCGGCTGCTCTCCGGTTTCTTCACCGGTACCCGGTCTACCAGCACCTCTCCCTCATCCGGTTCCAGAAGTCCTGCCAGCATCCGCAGCAGGGTGGATTTCCCGCAGCCGGAAGGACCTAACAGAGAAACAAACTCTTTATCCCGAATTTCAAGAGAAATATCGTGAAGGATGGACAGATGATCCTCCTGATCATTTTTGGGGAATGATTTTGATACATTTTTGATTTCAATCATGATTTTATCCTATACGCCTAATTATTTCTTTTTCATTAAAAAAATTACTTTTCTTTATCGATATTATTACGTTATTGTGATGTAATTGTGATGTTCCATCACTTTTAAACAAATAGCAGGGACAAGTATCCTAAGACAATGTATACGTTACACGCTCCTGCCTAAAAACAAAAACTGCTGCAAAAGAAGAGGGAACCTGTAGAAACAGTCTATCCCATCTGCCTTTGCAGCAGTTCTTTGTTCCTGCTTATGATTGATAAAATTTCCCGATCCGTCCGCAAGATATCACACGTTTTCTTCCGGTACCGGCGATACCGCTTCTTAAGAGTCCGCCTCCAAACTCCTTTCCTCTCACAAATGCAGCTTTATCCTTTCACCGGAAGCTTCATCACGATCTTTTTATAATTATGCTGCTCCCTGCTGTGACCGCCGGGTCTGTGCCCATCCTGAGGGAATACGGCGTAAAACATACCCGCTTCTACCTTGATCACCTGCTCAAATCCACCCTCCAAGAATTCTGCATCTTTATCCGGCAGATATCCCTCTGTGGGCTTTAGATCCTTTAACTCTTTCCAACCCATTTCCTCGCAGCCTTCCAGAATCATCTGCACATCAATGTAATTCCTGTGTACTTCATACAGGCTGCCCTCCAGTTGCGTCGTGCTTCCCTGCTGTACCATAAAGAAACCGCCGTCAAACTCATACCGGCCAAGTTCCAGCGTTTCCAGCGCCTCAATCGCCTTAAGTCCCTTCTCCAGATCAGGAAGAAGCTTTTCATACAAACGGATATTTTCTATTTTGTCAAGTATCATCGTTTCCCCTCCTTTTTTAATGCTGCTGTTTTCACATACGATCCTTCATAAAGCTAATCGCTCTCTAAAACTGTCCCTGTGGTTCTTTTCCTTCTTCTGCGATCCTGCAACTTTCCATAACAGTCAGCAACAGAAACTATACCTGCTTCCCTTTAAGAAAGCTTCACTACCAGCGCCGGTATGGGCGGATGGTTCGGACGGTTGTAATACTCTGTCACAAGCACCAGATAATGCCTGGGATCCAGGCTGCGAAGCCACTGAAGAACAGCATCCTTCTCTTCAAATCCACTGTCGCCGCCGCTGTAGATACACACGCTCATGATACCTCCCGGCTTCAGCAGAGAAAGGCCGGCCTCCATAGCCCGCAGGGAGCTCTCCGGCCTGGTAGCCAGCTTATGGTCTCCTCCCGGCAGATAGCCAAGATTAAACAGCACCGCGCTTATACTCTCTTTTTCTCCATACTTTTCCAACTGCTCATGGCTTTCCAGATGCAGCTCATAATTTACAAACTCCAAATTTTGGAAAAGCCGCTCCCGGGTATGCTCCAATGCCGCCTCCTGAACATCAAAGGCTATCACCCGGCCGGAAGGCCCCACAGCCCGGCACAAAAACTCTGTATCATTTCCATTCCCCATAGTAGCATCGATACATACATCTCCAGGCTTAATATGCTCCTGCACCATGCGATGGCACCACTGGGTAATCTGGTAATCCTTTTTCTTAATGTTCTCTCTCCTCCAACAGGGTAAGCTTGTCTTTGTAATCGCTCTCCATAGAATTTTTCATCTTGGACTTTTTCATGGTCACAATAATCTGTCCCTTGGCCTTGGTGGGACCCTGCATGGTTCCCGCACCGCCTACGCAACCGCCCGGGCAGGCCATTCCTTCCAGAAGATAACCTTGATATTTCCCTTTCTGGGCATCCTTCAGCAGCTCCTTGCATTCCCGTAAACCTTCTGCCTTGGCCACTTTCATTTCACGGTCAGGAGCCATCTCCTTAATGCAGTTGACCACTGCGGAAGCCACTCCTCCGCTGACTGCAAAGCCCCGGCCATCCGCAGATGCCTCTGTGAAGGAATCTGTGGCAGCTACATCTTCAAAGTTAATGCCCTTGGCAGTGAACATTCCCATAACCTCCTCGAAGGTCATGACAAAGTCAATATCACTGCGGATCTCCTTCCGACTGGCCTCCAGCTTTTTCGCAGAGCAAGGCCCGATAAATACTACCTTGCAACCCGGATGCTCCTTCTTGATGAGCCGGCCGGTAAGCACCATGGGGGTCAGTGCCATGGAAATATAGGGCGCCAGATCCGGGAATTCCTTCTTTGCCATGGTTGCCCAGGCAGGACAGCAGGAGGTGGCCATAAAGGGCTGCTTCTCTGGAACCTCTGCTAAAAAGTCCTGAGCCTCCTCAATGGTACACAGGTCTGCTCCCACAGCTACCTCCACCACATCTGCAAATCCCAGCTCCTGCATGGCTCCTTTCAGTTTTTCCGGTGTCAGCTCCTTGCCGAACTGACCCACAAAGGCAGGTGCCACGGCTGCATACACCGGAATTCCGCTCTTAATGGCATGGATCACCTGGAAGATCTGGCTCTTATCAGAGATAGCGCCAAAGGGACAGTTCACCAGGCACATACCGCAGGATACACATTTATCATAATCAATCTGTGCCCGGCCCAGCTTATCGCTGCTGATAGCATCCATGCCGCAGGCCGCAGCACAGGGCCGCTCCATCTTCAAAATAGCATGGTAGGGACACACATTGGCGCATTTGCCGCAGTTAATGCACTTGCTCTGATCGATTACCGATTTTCCATTTACAATGGTGATAGCTCCCTTAGGACAAACCTCCTTACAGGGATTTGCCAGGCAGCCCTGGCAGGCATCTGTCACCTTCATCTCATTATCCGGGCAGGAATGACAGGCAAACTTAATAATATTTACCAGTGGCGGATCATAATATTTCTCCGCAATAGCGCTCTCTTCAATCCCTTTGGAAACAGGCGCATGCTCCGTCATATCCCTAAGGGGAAGACCGATCGCCAAACGCAGACGTTCCTCTACGATCGCCCGCTCCAAAAACACGCTGTCCCGGTAACTTCCCACTTCTCCCGGAATGATCTTATAAGGCAGATCAATGATCCTGGAATAATCGCCCCCCTCAAAGGCCATTCGGGCAACCTCTGTAAAAATCTTCTGCCGGATCTCTACTACGTTGGTGTAAACACCTCGCATGCTCATATATGTTTCTCCTCCTGTTAGCTGTCTTCTTTTCCACAGGATCCCGTCTCTGCAGCACATCTGTTTCTTACTGTTATCCGCCTCAGACGGTATCCCACTTAGCTTCTGAAAATATTATAACTGGAATTTTTCAGGGCTTCAAGCAAAAAACATTGCCAGGCCTGTATTTTATAGGAAACAAAAAGCCCCTGAAGTCACCGGGACTCCAACAGGCTTTTCAATGTTTCTCTAAAATTTTAATCCTTAATATCCCCGGACTCCTGAGGCCCCTTTACTTTTCTTCCAGCTATGATCAATACGATCATTGTCAAAAGGTAGGGAAGCATCTGCAAAAACTGCTCTGGAATATCCAGAGCAATATGAATGCGCAATGCCTGGGAAAAGGCAAACAACAGGCTGGCAAAGAAAGACCCCAAAGGATTCCATCCGCCGAAAATCGTAGCCGCCAATGCAATGTATCCCCTGCCGGCCACCATCTCTTTCACAAAAAGATTACTTTGAACAATAGAAAGGAAAGATCCCGCCAAGCCGCAAAGCATTCCGCACACGATCACTGCCGTATAGCGATATTTTGTCACATTCACACCCGCTGTGGCTGCCGCTTTGGAATTATCTCCTATAGTCCGAAGCCTCAAACCGATCTTTGTCCGATACATCATATACCAGGAAACTACAACAATCACAATCGTGAAAAACAGATACGGAGACTGATTTTTAAACAGCTCCCCGATCACGGGTATTTCTGACAAAAACGGAATTGTCACCGTAGGTATCTGGGCAACCTCACCACTGAGCCCTTCCTTATTCCAGACTACCTGACAGAGCACAATGGTAATCCCGGAAGCAAAAATATTGATTCCCACACCGCTCACTGCCTGATTGGTTCTGTATCGGATACAAAGCAGCGCATGCAGTAATCCAAAGATTCCTCCGATCACAATCGCCGTCAACATCCCCAGCCAGGGCGATCCGAATGCATGGGTTCCCAGCACTGCGCCAAAAGCCCCAGCCAGCATCATACCCTCGATGCCCAAGTTGATGATTCCGCTTCTCTCACAGATCACACTGCCAATGGAAGCTAACGTAAGTGGAATCGCAAGGCGTAATGTAGACAGCAGCATATGAATAGAAAATACATATTCTAAGCTATTCATTCTTCTTCCCCCTTTCCGTACCTAGAAATTTAACCAGGTTGGGCGTTGCAACGAAAAGGATCACCAGACCCTGCATCACCTTGATCATACTGGTGGACACCCCTGCCGCATAACTCATTTTCAGCGCTCCTGCCTCCATAATGCCAAACAATAATGCACTTAAAACCACACCCACCGGATGATTCCGTCCCAGAACTGCCACTGCAATTCCTGTAAAACCATATCCCGGAGAAAATCCATCCACAAATTTTCCTGTCTTACCAAGAACTTCCGTCACTCCGGTCAAGCCTGCCAGCGCCCCGCTGACCGCCATAGTGAGAATAATAGTGGAAGACATGGCGATACCAGATGCCTGAGCTGCAAAACGGTTCTCTCCAACCGCCCGGATATTAAATCCCATTCGGGTCTTTTTGAAGAAAAAATACATCAGAATCACAATCGCTGCCCCCAGGAATAAAGCTGTGGTCAGCTGGGTCTTGGGAACCAGCTTTGTGAGCATATACTCATCGCCGATGGCTACGGTCTGCGCCACGCTGGCTTCCGGATCTTTCAGAGGGCCATGCACACAATATCCACAAAAATATCGGAGGATATAATTCAGCATAATCGCCACCAAAACTTCATTGATCTGAAGTTTTGCTTTTAAAAATCCGTTCAGTCCTCCCACCAGAGCGCCGCACAGCATTCCTGTTAAAACAGATAAGCCGATCACAAAAAACCGGGGCATTCCCTGGAGACAGATGGCCGTATAAGCAGCTGCCAGTCCTCCTATATAAAGCTGGCCCTCACAACCAATATTAAAAATGCCTCCCTTATTGGAAAAGGCGCAGGCCAGCCCTACAAACAGAAGCGGGATGGTCTTTGCCAAAGTATTGGCTATGGCGTTTCTGCTGCCAAAGGCTCCATCTATCAGAGCTGCATATGCCTCAGACAAATCGTTGCCTGCTGCCGCCATAATAATAGAAGTAATCACCAAAGACAGTAAAATTGCAACCACAGAAAGCAAGATATTATGCAGCGCCGGACTCATGGTTTGATTTCTTTTTCTCATTTTTTCCTGCATTTATATCTCCCCCCTTTGCCCTGCCATCAAAAGTCCTATGGATTCTGTAGTAAATTCCTCATTTTTCCGCAGCGCCATCAATTCCCCTTTATAAAGCACTCCGATGCGGTCGCTCAATCCAAAAATATCTGTCAGCTCTGCTGAAATCAGCAAGATTCCTTTTCCCTGGGCTCTCAGCTCCAGCAAAATCTCTCTCAAATACTGTATTGCGCCTATATCCAGCCCACGGATTGGCTGACAGGCCAGCACAAAATCTGCATTTTTGCCCACCTCACGGCTAAATACCATTTTCTGTTGATTTCCTCCGGACAGGGAGCCGATATTCTGGTGTGCATCCGCAGCACGCACATCAAATTCTTCCATCAGCCGCTGTGCATTTTTTTCCAGAATTTTTTGCCTGATCAATCCCCGATGAACATAGGTATCCTGGAACTGATTGCCCAAAAGATAATTATCTACAATAGAAAAGCCTGGAAGTATGGCCCGCTGATGACGATCGGACGGGATATATCCGATTCCCTGTTCCACACGCTTCCTGGTACTCCATCTTGTAATATCCTGCCCATTCATCCAGATGGTGCCTTCCTTACATTTTGTAAGACCCATCACCAATTCTTCCAACTGTTTCTGACCATTTCCCTCTACTCCGGCAATACCCAAAATTTCTCCGGCTCGTATTTCCAGCGAGATTCCATTTTGAGCATTCGGCAAAAGCTTTACATTTTTAAGCGCCAGCATCACATCCCCCACCGGCACCTTAGGACGCTTCAATTCTAAATTCACCTCATGCCCAACCATCATGTTCGCCAGTTCTTTTACTGTCACATCCTTTGTGGCAACCGTATGTACGGATTTTCCGCCCCGCAGCACAGTAATACGATCTGACACCGCTTTTGTTTCATCCAGTTTATGGGTAATAAAAATAATCGTTTTCCCCTGCTTTTTCATGTCCCTGAAAATATCCAGCAGCTGTTTTACCTCCTGGGGGGTAAGAACCGCGGTAGGCTCGTCCATAATAATCGTTTCTGCTCCGCGATACAAAGTCTTTAATATTTCCACCCTCTGCTTCATTCCAACTGAAAGCTCTCCCACTTTGGTTTCCACATCCAGTCCAAAATGATAGCTATCCGAAATTTCCTGAACCCTTCTAATACTCTCTTTTCTGTCAAGGGAAATTTTTCCAGGTTCATTTCCAATGACTACATTTTCCCACACACTCAGCGCATCCACCAGCATAAAATGCTGATGAACCATACCAAGCCCGCATAAAAATGCTTTCCTGGCAGAGTGTTTCGTGATTACCTCTCCATGAATAAAAATCTGTCCCTCATCTGCTTTATAAAGGCCGAACAAAATGTTCATCAGCGTAGTCTTTCCTGCGCCATTCTCCCCCAGCAGACAATGGATCTCTCCCTTTTCCACACAAAACTCAATCCGATCATTTGCTGTAAAGCTGCCGAACCGTTTTGTGATTCCCCGCATTTCCACTGCGTACACCGCCTTCACCTCCAATACCTTTTTCCCTAATCAAAAAGGGGGTCCTGAAGAATCTGTTCTCCAGGACAGCCCCTTTCAACACTGCAGATTTGTATTCACTTTATTTTTCTAAACTATCCGGCACCTGAATTTCCCCACTGATGATCTGTTCCTTTAATTCTTCCAACTGAGAAACAACCTCTTTAGGAACAGTGATATTACTTCCTTCCAAAGTATATCCGATTCCTTCATCAGAAAGCCCCAGAACCTTTTCTTCCCCTACTGCCAACTCTCCATTCAAGGTAGTTTCCGCAATATCATAGGCTGCAGTATCCACGCGCTTTAACATACTTGCCACAATATGATCCGGATCCAGAATATTCTGGTTAGAATTTACTCCAATGGCAATAAAATCAGATTCCTCTGCTGCAGCGAACACGCCAAGTCCGGATCCCCCAGCTGCGTGATAAATAATATCACATCCCTTTGAAAACTGACTGGTGGCAATTTCCTTTGCAGTTGTAGTATCTCCAAAGGGATTATCTCCTCCCACATACTGGATCTGTACCTCTGCTTCCGGGTCAATGTACTGAATGCCAGCCTGATATCCAGCTGCAAATTTATCAATCGTATCATTTTCCATAGCGCCTACAAAACCATAAGAATGGTTTTCTTCCAAACCATAAGCTGCTGCATCCTGTTTCATAAGAGCCGCCAATGCTCCCACCAGGAAAGAACCTTCCTGTTCCTTACAGCTATAGCTGACAACATTCTCGTTGGGTAATGTTGCGTCGATCAGAGCGTACTGCTGATCCGGATAGTCAGGAGAAACCAAAGACAGTGCATCCAGCTGGTCAAAAGCGATACAGATAATGGTATCATACTCTCCTGAATCACTCATATCCCGAAGGATCATCTCAAAATCAGTCACCTGCTTTGGCTCCGCATAGTCAAACTCGATACCCAGTTCTTCCTTTGCCTTTTCCAATCCAGCGTAAACCAGATCATTGTAAGACTGATCTCCTAATCCGCCTATTCCGAAAATAGCCCCCAGCTTTACCTCCTCTGCAGCGGCTGCCTGGGAAAAACCAAGTGTTCCCAATGCCATAATAGCAAGTGCTGCCATCCACTGTCTTTGTTTTCTGTTCTTCATACCTTTGTCCTCTCTTTCATTAGTGTTATGATAATTATGTTATCATCTTAAATAATAATTATCTGGTATCTACTGAAATACCGCGAACAACTCATTGAGCACTCTCTCTGCTTCCACCTTCATGCAGTGCTCTACATAGTTTCCTTCTATGGGATCCTCCCGCAGATCCGTGACGATCATGCCCCGGCAATAAGTTCCACCGCATTCCACCCGCGTAATGCGTTTTTGAGTCAGAACCACGCTGGGGTCTACTGCCACGATCATAGCCAACGGGTCATGTAGCGGACAGCACTCCCTCATCCAGTTCTGCAGTCTAGCACCTTTCATATAGTGAACCAGTTCCTGCTGTATAAAGGAAAGAACCGGTCTGCACTCTTCTCTGCAGTATCCCAATGCCATCTTCACATCTTCCATGCGAAGAACGGTCTTTAAGGTCACATCCAGTCCCACCATAGTTACAGACCAGGGAGCCATAAATACCATGTCTGCCGCTTCCGGGTCTCCGCCGATATTAGCCTCCACGGACGGCGCCACATTGCCTGGCCCATTGACGGTTCCTCCCATTCCTACCACACGTTTTACCTTCGTATAGAAATCCGGGTATTTTTTCAGAGTCTCCGCAATGTTTGTCATCCTTCCCAGGGTCACCAACACAGCCTCCCCATCCTGTTCACAGGCCTGCTCATAAAGAAAATCCCGAACATCCATATCCACCGGTTTCTGATCAGAAGGCGGAAGAACCACATTTCCCAGGCCGTTCTTACCATGAATAAACTCCGGAAATTCCTCGCAAGTTCCAACCAGCGGCTTCTCTGCTCCTACGCAGACCGGAATCTGGCCTTCCCGTCCGGCCAGCTTCAGTATCCGCAACGTATTGTCTGCTCCCTGCCTGGCAGTAACGTTTCCAACGCTGGTAGAAATCCCCACGATCTCCACATCTTTCCGATACAGCGCAAATAAAAGCGCAATGGAATCATCCACTCCTGTATCGCAGTCAATTAAAAGCTTGATCAAAAAGGCACCTTCTTTCTATATTTTCTATCTGAATTATAAATTATATCAGAACAATCTCTGTAAAACCATTTTTTTCTGCTATGTCTCTGCATTTTTGCATATGGCTCTGGTCCGGTGTAGAAAACTGCTCCTTATAAGGGAATCTGACCCCAAATGGCCGGTAAGCGATCAGCTTATAGCGAATAGAATGCTGTTTCAAAAAGGGCGCCAGAATCGCCGTGATTTTTTCCACTGTTTCTTCATAATTCAGATATCCCGGTACCACTACGGTGCGGATCTCCTCCAGCTTGTCATTCTGTGCCAAAAAAACTGCATTTTTCAGCACCTGCTCATTTGCCATTCCTGTAAGCATTTCATGCTCTGCAGCATCAAATGCTTTTACATCCAGCATGACTCCATCACACACCGCCAACAGTTCCGGATCTGCCTGGTAATCATACGTGCCATTGCTGTCCATAAGTGTTGACAATCCCTTTTCTTTTGCAAGCCGAAACAATTCCAATACAAAATCCCGTTGCAAAGAACATTCTCCTCCTGAAACTGTCAGCCCCCGTATGAAAGGCAGATCATTTTTGATACTCTCCATCACTTCCTCCGGAGTATATTCTTTTGTCCGGGGAGAAGCTAAATGGGGACACTCGTGAATACAGGTATCGCAGCCGCAGCAAAGCTTCTCGTCCCAAAGGATTTCTCTTTTCTCAGTTCCCTGCTTCAGGCTCAGCGCTCCTGTAGGACACAGTTCCACACAATGCCCGCAGCCGCAGCATAAAGAAATTGTTTCCGGGTTGTGACAGTAAGCACAATGAAAATTACAGCCCTGAAAAAACACCACCGCCCGGTTTCCCGGCCCATCCACCACACTGTGATGAAGAATTTTATTGATTACCGCTTTCAAAGGCTTCGAACCTTCCTTTCTAAAATTCTGCCATTCTTTACCTCACCATATCCCCACATGGCATTAGCCTGCTGCACCCGAATTCCTGAAGCCAACTTCTCTATATCTGATTTTTTCACCAGATATCCTGTAATACGGATTACATCGCAGTCATCTGAGTAGGTGGAAAAATATCGCATTCCCTGGACAAATGCGCCCTTAATCAGATCCAGAACCGCAGCCGGATTCCGTTTTGCAGTCTCATCGAAGGGAAAAATGTCCCCCACTCCGGAATTAAAATACGGCTGCATTTTTGCACAATGCTGCAAATGCTCATATAGAGGCAGCTCGTCCCCAATGCGAATACGAACGCCAGGGCTGATATCAAAATCCGTATCGATTCCCACCTGGGCATGCAAAACAAAACGATGCCCTGTAATGTCGCAATATTTGCTTTCGTGCTCTGCTACGCAGTCGGTAATCGTCTCCATGATTTTCTGCGCCAATGCATCCGCTTTTTCGCTGTATCCGTAACGGTCTGCGTAGCCTTCTTTATCCATCAGGGTATTGACACATTCGTTCATACCTACTACGCCAAACATTCCTACAAAATTTTCCAGTTTCAGAAATCCTTCTTCTACAAGAAAATTCGTTTTGAAAAAATGAGTTTCTTCCACAAGGAAACGGATCTTCTGCTCAATATATCCACACAATACCCGGCAGGTATGGGGAAGAAGATCTTTCAGAAAATGTTCGCTGTCCTTCGCTCTCTCTGCAATCCTATTCAACACTACTCGTGAAAGAGTAAATGCCCCTCCCCCAACCGGAAGCGCATTGTAGCAGCTGGCAATTCCATAAGGCGTTTTATAAATCTTAGAATATTCCTTATGATTCGCAAAGCTGGGCTTGGCGCAAGCCAGTTCGCATAACACGCATTTTTCAGCAAACTCATCTGGAGTGATGTCCGGATCGTACAGCAGCGTAATGGACGGAATCGCATTCTTCAATTCTGTCTGAATCTCCACGATCATCTCTCCCGCTTTGGTGGTCTCCGGTCCGATATTCATGTGGCAGTAAGAATCAGGAATGGTTCTGTCCAGAAAAATGAGAAAGCTTTTCATAATTTCATATGCATGCTCATCGTCCATAAATGGTTCCAGCATCTTATCCACTGATCCTAAGTATACCGGATAATGGGTCACTGACGGAATATGCCGATAGAACATCTCCAATACCTGGGTAGCCTCAAATAGATTCTTTGGAGGATCCAGACGCAGAAATCGGCAGCCCTCCCGCATTAATTTTTCATAATCCGGAAGTGTATAGCGGGGCTGATAGGTTGCATTTCCCTCTGTCATAGTGCAGACACAACCTGCTTCATACAGTTCCCGAAATTCTCTTGTTGTCTCAAAAAATTCCACATAGTTAAATGGTACTGCCGATAAATTCATCATTGCCTGTTCATTAGTCAGCATCGTGCTGGTGATGATACTTTCCACATCCTTCTTCATATCCGTTATATTAAGCATAAATCTCCTCCTTTCCAGTTTTTAAATGGTGGAAGCCATTTCCATTTCCAAACTGTTGAAACCTTGTTATATTCATGGTATCATATCTCTGCATCTATAAAAATGTCATTTGTCATTTTATTGGAGATTCTGAAAATGTCGGCAAATTTCACAAAAATATTAAAAATAGTTAGTAAAGATGCCTATAGCAACTATCGAAATAAAGAAAGCTTCCGTGTTTTACTTCAGTCAGAAAATCTATGTCTAGAAAAAAAGGAAAGCGGGGAGCCCTTCATTACCTTCGGTGCACCGCTCAAAAATATTTATATTTTTTTAGACGGACTGTGCTGCTCTGAGAAATACAATATACATGGAAATCTGGTAAAGTCTGCCAACATTTTACCGTTAGAAATTTTTGGCCTTTTTGAAGCCGTTCATCCCCTTGCCCTCTATCAACACGAAGTCTCCATCCGCTGTATAACAGACTGTACCTTCATTAAAGTCCCTATGTCACAATACCTCCAAGCTATCCGCACCGACGCGGAAGCTGCCTGGATTTCAATCCAGTCGCTCTCCAGCTTTATCTACCGCATTCTGGTAGAAAATGACGAATTAATTCTGAATGATCCTATTTACAATATTTGTCTGAAGCTGCTGGAATACGGGCAGACAAAAAGCTTTCCTTGCATACTCCCCTATAAAAAAGAAGAGCTGGCTCAGATTTTAAATATCAATCTTCGCACACTCTACCGGAAACTAGACTGCCTTTATGAAGAAAATCTCATTTATTCCTATAAGGGAAAAATTGCTATGACTGCCGAACAATATCAGAAGATTGCCAGGAAACTCCAAAAAGAATTGCAGTATGTGCCTAAAATTTCCGTTCCTTAAAACGTTACTGTTTGTTATCCTAAATTCTTTTTCTATAGAATATATGAAAAGAAGCTATATGAAAAAAATTGGGGAAAACACTCACTGAAGTACTATGCCCTTCAAAAAAACTTCCATTCTTATATGACAACAAAATTATAACGATAAAATCGGGGAATTCATTTGAATATAAAAATGGGCCGGCACATAAAAGCCAGCCCATCTTTTCTATTATGAAAATCAATATTCTTATATCAACGGATATTTCTCTGTAAGACCCTTTACCAGCCCTCTGGCTTTCTCAGCCCCGGCTTCTCCTTCTTTCAGCATCGTGGCCACCGCCTCTGCGATCACATCCATATCCTCCTCATTCATGCCTCTTGAGGTAACGGCAGGAGTGCCAAGACGCACACCGCTGGTGACGAACGCAGATCTGGAATCGTTGGGAATGGTATTCTTATTGCAGGTAATGTTCACGCTGTCCAGCAGATTCTCCACTTCCTTGCCGCTTTTTCCTACGTTGGTAAGGTCTACCAGCATCAGATGATTGTCCGTTCCTCCTGATACGATCTCGATGCCCCGATCCATCAGCCCCTTGCAGAGAGCCTTGGCATTCTTCACGATATTTTCCTGATACGTCTTATATTCTGGAGTCATAGCCTCCTTGAAGCACACTGCCTTGGCTGCGATCACATGCATCAGGGGCCCTCCCTGGGTTCCCGGGAAAATGGCCTTATTCAGATGATGCTCCTCTGCAAATTCCCTGCTGGAAAGGATCAGTCCGCCTCTGGGTCCTCTCAGCGTCTTATGGGTGGTTGTGGTGGTCACATGGGCATAGGGAATCGGACTTGGATGACAGCCTGCTGCCACAAGGCCTGCAATATGAGCCATATCTACCATCAGATAAGCTCCCACTTCATCTGCAATCTCCCTGAATTTCTTAAAATCAATGGTGCGGGCATAAGCGCTGGCTCCGGCAACAATCAGTTTGGGCCTGCACTCTAAAGCAATTTCCCGAACCTTGTTATAATCAATAAAACCGTCATCATTTACCCCATAGGACACAGCCTTAAAGTAAGCTCCTGACAGATTGGCAGGACTCCCATGGGTAAGATGTCCTCCATGAGCCAGATTCATGCCAAGAACCGTATCCCCCGGATTCAGCAGTGCAAAAAATACTGCCATATTTGCCTGCGCACCGGAATGGGGCTGCACATTTGCATAAGTACAGCCAAAAATTTTCATAGCTCTGTCTCTTGCCAGATCCTCCACCACATCTACACACTGGCAGCCGCCGTAATACCGTTTTCCCGGATACCCTTCTGCGTATTTGTTGGTCAGGGGACTTCCCATGGCAGCCATCACTGCCTTAGACACCCAGTTTTCTGATGCGATCAATTCGATATGGCTGTTCTGCCGTTCTTCCTCCGCCACAATGGCATCTGCAATTTCAGGATCTGTTTTTCTGATTTCATCCAGGGAATACATACTTAGAATCCTCCATCTTTTTATTTTTTACTGCTTGCCTTGAAAGTTCTCTGTCCTTTACGCCACAAAGTACTCCACCCATATAGAGATCAGGTTTGCTCCCATGTGAAATGCCGCCGGCAATGCCAGCCGGCCGCTTTTTTCGTAAAGTAACTGCAAAAGAAAGGCCATCGGCAGCGCATAGGCGATCTGGATCAGATTTCCATGGCCCAGTGCAAAGAGCAGGGAGGCCATTACCATGGATGCCAGCTGCGAAAAATTTTCCCGCATCCGCTCATACAAAAGTCCCCGGTAAAGAAACTCCTCCATAAACGGCACCAGGAATCCAGGGCCTAACAGCTGTGCCCAAAGAGCAGAAGCAAACAATCCTTCCTGGATCTCATTGGAAAAACGATTTTTCAGCCCTGCGGCCTCTATCAAACCGCTTCCCAAAACAGCCGCTAAAGCTCCGGCTAAAAGCACTGCCCCATAAACCCAGACCGGAACCTTCCGCCTCTTTACTGAAGACAAATGCTTTTTTCGGTCTTCCTGCCAAAGCCTACCAAAAACCGGCAGAAGAAATGCTGCCGTAATACCGGTAAGCAGCGCCTGATCCAATGACTCCGGGCCCTTGCCCCGGCTCTCCAGCATTCCCACTCCTGCGGCCGTCACCAAAAAGCTGACTGCCGTATAAATCAACAGCGGCCCCAGAATCCTGCCTGTTTTCTTTACGATCTCCTGCATCTTAGCGTTTCCTTTCTTTATGGTTTATCCTATCATAAGAGCCTTCAAAAGTCCACGTTTTCTTTCGATAACGCCACATGATCCAGCGGCAAAAAAGAAAGATGCCAAAGCCTCCGCACACACAGAAAAAACCAAATTTTCCTCCCTTTTCCCCAAACAGGAATCCGTCCCTTTCTTCCGAAACATCCGGATCTACAGAGAAAAAAGCAGTTGTTCTCCAGAAGTTTGCTGTTTCCTGTTTCTGATCGTCTGTCCCTGCCGATTGAAACACTCCTTTCCCTTCTCCTGTTACCAGAAAAGAAATTTCCTCTGTCCAATATGAATTTCCAGCCTGATCCTCCAAATAAACTTTCAGCTTTTGCCAGTCTTTCCCCCCTTCCGCCTTCCACTTTACCAGACCTTCAAGCTCTTTCAGCTTTTCTCCGGTAAAAGTTTCCTGCTTCTCCCCATTCCGATAAATCTCCATTTTTTTCAGTTTGCCGTTGTCTCTTGGCTCCAAAATAATCCACAGTTCCTCCGCCCGGTAAACCTTTTGATCCTCTACCCCGACGATCAGGCACTCCGGTGCCGACCGATCGATCACAAAGCGCACAGACTTCTGCTGCGTCTGAGTGTCCTGACTATTCTTTGCTCTGTCTTTAGATAACAGCAAAACTTCATAAGTCCCCTCTTCTTCAAATACTTCCGGTGAAATTTCATACCGGTACTGCTTCCAGCTCTCCTTTCCCCCCTGCCGCTCTCTGATATAATCTTTTCCCTGCTGCAATTCCAACAATTCTCCGTTTCGGCTGCAAAGAATCTGCACTTCCCCCACAAAATCAATGTTATTTTCCAAAAACACAACCGGAAACGCCTCACTGTGATAAACTTCTTGGAGCTTTTCCCCTGTTTCCGTCTCAAGGTCATACACCGAGCCAAAGCGATTCACGGAAAATGTAAAGGTTTCCAAAGACTCATTTCCAGCCTGATCCCTGGCAGCCACCACCACCGTATACACATCGTCAAAGGCCTTCTCATGCGGAAAATCTGCAAACTGCAAAACGCCGCCTCTTTCCCCATCCTCCTTCTTTAAAACAGAGGGCGTCTTCCCTCCATTGGCACCGGAAAACTGCACGGTTAAAGATCCCTTCTCATAATGGTCATCATGGCAGGACACCGTCAGCGCCGCCTCCTGACTATTGGCGCTATTGGGACGGATCCCCTGAAACAGCAGCTGCGGGACGGTCGTATCCACCACAATCGTTCCGCTTTTTGCCATCCCCCGATTGCCGGTGTGATCCTCCGTTCTTACATAAATCGTATAGGCGCCTTCCCTGGACAGCTGCAGCGCACTTCCTTTCCTGCAGTCCTGCCACCCTGTCTGGAGGGCTCCGGACAAAACGGCCTCTCTGCCGGCAAAAATAAAATATTCTGCACTTTTTATCCCGCTTTTCCCATCCTCCGGAATCCTGATTTCCACTGTCACAGGCTGATTGCTGTAATAACTTTCTCCGGCTTCGCCTGCTCCCTGTATCCGGATCTCTCCGGCCGGAACCTGTTCATCTACCCGATAGGCAATTTGAACCTGTTGGGAATCTGCCAGAATTTCTCCATTCGCACTTCTCCTTTTCAAAGAAAAAGAAAAAACTCCATCCTGCCATAATTCTTTGCTGACTGTGCCCTCAGAATAACCGCTGCCCTCCAGGACAGCTGCCGCAAGGGAGGTACCCCGACGCACCCACAGCGTCCCATCTGCCGAATATCCATACTGTCCCCTGATCTCGTAATCCTGACCCAAAACAGCCTGGTTTTGCACAATTTTCAAATTTCCTTTTTTATATTTTCCTTTCCCTGGAAACACATAATTTTCCGTAGGATCTCCTAGTATTTCTCCCTGCTTATCCCGCTGCAAAACCAATACACCGTCATAATTTTTCTGTACTCCCTGCTCATAGATCTGGCTCCACTGGCTTATTTTCCCAGTATCCAACCCCACTTTCGGCATCTGAAACCCCTGAGGAATCTGCTCCTCTCCTTTTTCATTTTTTATAAATCCCTCCACCTGTACTGACCCAAGAAGGTGTACATGTTCCATAGATGCCGGATATCCGTAAACCTTCCATCCATCCGGCACTGTCACAGTCAGCTGTTTGGGCAAAACCTCCACCGTAATCTTTGCTTCTTCCACCCAAAGCTGGTACTCTTTCTCCTTCTCACTGAGCCAAAAACGATATTTTACTGTCTGCTTCCCTGCGTTGCTTCCTTCCAGGTACGCCTCGTATTTCAATAAATCCCGATCTTCCTTCCTCAGTCCCTCCGCTTCATAGGTCAGCGAAATCTCATCAGTGCCGTCATAGATTCGGCCTCCCTCTGGAAGCTTTGCCTGTATATTTTTCACAGTCACTGCGAGAGGTATTGCTTCTGTCTCCCCTTCTGTTCCCACTTCCTCCGACTCTTGCGTTTCCCCGGGCTCTGAACTTATCTCCGTCTCGAAAGGTTCTCCTGGCTCTGTTATCTCCTCTGACTCCTCCGCTGTTTCTGGCTCCATCTCCCCTTCTGTTCCCGCTTCCTCCGGCTCTTGCGTTTCCCCGGGCTCTGAACTTATCTCCGTCTCGAAAGGTTCT
>Ga0129317_1000485_pt1 | contig 41740 bp, 42 predicted proteins | sample Cm1ome_FD_94430 | JGI IMG/M metagenome (GOLD analysis project Ga0129317, IMG submission 94430) | Eastern black-and-white colobus group fecal microbial communities from Wisconsin, USA - Cm1105 metagenome | ecosystem: Host-associated > Mammals > Digestive system > Large intestine > Fecal | place... | reverse complement strand
TTTTTTTCTGAGGCAGTGGTTTCGGATTCGTTACAACAAAACCACAATATGTCGACAAACAGTCATTCAACGTACATACAATAAGTTCTGCTGTCTCTCTTGTTAAACCTTCATCATTCTGAAGACGATATAACCCACTCTCCTTCGCAGCATCCATAGCCGCTTTTCCCTGTTTGCAGGCATCCAGGAACTGATGTAATAATTGATCATCTACATTCTTTCGAAAAATTCGATTTTCTTTTTCATACATCCCTTCTGACAGGTCCAGTACAGCCGACGTAAACCGACGGCTGTCCTTGAGGCAGTCTACTCCTTGTATGTCTAATAATTCAAAAATCACATCCTGAATACCTCCCCAGGAATCTTTCGGTTTATGTGTTTTGTATACTGTGCTCATCTTTTTCTTCCTTTTCAAGAACATCATTGTCATTTGCAGCTTCTGTTATCTCTTCAAAATCCTGTTCTTTTTCAGTTTTTATAAATGAATCTATACTTTCCTGAAGTTCATTTTTTTCTTTCATCAAATCTTCGTATAATGATACATATTCTCTATACTCTTTTTCTGCTTTTTCAATATCGGTCTTTGCCTTTTCATATTGCTGTTTCAAGTACTCCATCTTACCGCTTTCCATAGAAAGGAGCTTTTCGTCAATACGTCTGAGACGACTTTGCAAACTTTCTCTTTCATTTTCTTTTTCAAAATATGGAATAAGCGTACTGATTCTTTCCTCGTCAATCAAACCGCATATAGTCGTATCATCTCCACTTCCATTTTTTGAAAACTCAGGGAGATTCTCATCTAACCACTGATTCAACTCATCCACAGAATGTTCATGTGCATACAAAAGGAGCTGCCGATAATAGGAATGCATCTGTTCCATAGAATAAAAGGAATCTTCTACGCCATCACTTCCCGCGAAACATGCAGCAATCGGGTGTCTCTCTAAATCAATGACATAGTAACGCACACTGGCAATGACATCTATATCACACATGGAAGTCGTTACATTTGCAAAACATCGGTCATCCCAAGGGACAGGCTGGGACACGTTTCCATCCCAATCAAACACCACCATTCGACCGTCTCCCTGCTGAAGCAACAACAGATATTCTTTGGTCATAAGACCAGCAATCATGGTTGTTCCGTATATGTGTTCAATCCGTTCTCCTCGATCATAACGTTCGATATAGCGTGATGCATTTTGTCGTTCATCCTCTGTGAAAGGGTTCTCACTATAATCCTGGTTTACTTTTTCTGACCATTTGCCTACAATACTTGTAATCAAATGACGGACTAATTTCTCTGCCTGTTTCTCATCAAAAAGCCATTCACTCCATCCTTCCTTTTCAATGGACTCTGCAAAAACTTCCAATTCCTCACTTGCTATTTGACAGATTGTGTCAGCACCAAAAGCACTGCGGGGACAATTGCTGTCTCCATGTCCATCGGCCACAACAAAAATCTTTGCTTGATTATTTTCTCGAATCACACCAGAATCTTCACACGGCTGATTATGTTTTATATGACTGTGTCCCTGTACAGAGCTATGTACAAATTGATATGACATCATCATTCCTCCTATATACAAGAATTAATCCCAGATGTCCCAGTTGCCATCATCATCCCAGATTCCCGTTCCTAATGGGTCTGGGTCTCCTTTTGGTTCCGGTTCAGGAATATTTGGAATTGTTGTAATCGGATCGTTTTTTGTTTCTCCTTTAATTACATCCAAAATTTCTTTTTGACTATCACTGTCTGTCCGGCTTTTGCTTCCTATCATAGACGCAGTTACTGAAACAACACGAATCAATTTTTTTAACGTTTCATTATCATTTACTGATATAACCGCTTCTTGATTACCGACAATTTTCGCGAGAACATCCCGATTAGCATCTTCCCCAACTGCAATGCCAATTTTTGTAGCTACTTTGAACCATTTGTTTGACTCATTAATCTTATCTAATGCTTTTTGATAATCATCTGTTGGTTCTCCATCTGTCATAAATATAATAACTGGAATCTTAAATCCAACATCGCTGGATAGCCAGACTTTTCTTGAGAGTTTATTATTCAATTCAGTCAAAGCTGCCCCAAAAGAAGTTAGTCCGCCGGTTTTCAAATCATTCCAATAATAGTCCTCCAGGAAAATAAACCCATTCTTTGTTGTCCATTCTGCATTTGTACCAAACTGAAGTACTCCTATTTTCAATTCTGCAGAAGCATTATCTGCTGCAACTTCTTTTAAAACGTCTACTGTATCGTGCATTGCTTCATTGACAGAAGCAATACGGTCCCCTGCCATGCTGCCGGATGTGTCCAATACATAAATAATCGGTAATAATTTTCGTGCAACCTTTTCTGTGCTTTCAATATTTGGCATAACTTATCTCCTTTACTGTATTTCTATTTTTCCATTAAATATTTCTAATCGAATGCCCGGTTTCAAAGGAACAACTTCCCCTGGTTTTACCAGGTTTTGTTTCCCACTAGGAGTTATCCCTACAATAGTATCTATTGATGCATTTTGAAATCCTAAAATATTTGGATTATCTGTTCTTGCAATAACAATACCGATTCGTTCCAGTGCATTGTCTGCATTGCACATGCCCAATTGACAACGGTAAATACGTGTTCCTTTAGCAGCCGTAATCGTATAATCAGCAAGTTTAAATCGATTTATTACAGGCAACATCTTTCCACAGCCATCACATTTCGTATCCGATGCATTATGTATAAACACTTCATTGCCACAAGACTGACAACGAACAATATCGCTCTGGAATCTTACAAGGACTTTTAACCAGTCTAGTTCTCTCATTCTATTGGCAGGATTTTTTAATGCATCCTGACTAAATGCTTTCAAGAAAGCATCCTTCATATAGGAAGGCATATATTGCCATCTTTTCATCACATTTGTATGAACACCCCTTACTGGGCAATTACTGTTGTCGAGTGGATCGTAAATAAACGTAGCTCTTTCTCCATATAACGCTCTCTCAATGTCTGGAGTAAGACATGGCACTACCCAATGTTTTCCTTCCAAAGGATGATTCATACAAAGAAGCATAAACAGGATGACAGACAACGAGTATCTATCTGTCTGCGTGTTTGGCTTGGATGTTCCCATTACAATTTCCGGTGCCATATATCTTGGAGTTCCCATAATAAAGGTACTTAAATCGTTAGGAGCCACATTATCATTGTCACAAATAAGCACATCTCCTGTTTTTGGATTAATAAAGAAATTACCATCATTCATATCCTGATAACAGAAGCCTTTATTATGCAGCATCTGAAAGGCAGATACAATTCGAATACATGCTTCTGTCGCAGCCTTAAATGTCTTAAAGGTTGTTTTTGCCAACATAAAATCTGCGAGTTCATAATATCCTTCCGGTCGAAGATCCATGACATAACCAAATGAATTATCCATCATTTGCGTCGCAGTAATTGGCCACAAAAATGCTTTATTAGGAGAACCCTTTCCAACATTTCGTTTTAAATTCTCATAAAATCCATCCGGATCTTTTATAGCATTGGGTTTATACCATTTTAATGCTTTTTTCTCTCCATTGAATATAACCTCGTAAACATCTCCTTGACCACCACCTGCGATATATCGTTCAATCTTCAACGGTACACCTGCAATTGTGGGAATTTCTTTTCCTTTTTTTAAATGTTCCATTACAACCCCTCCTATATAATCACTGTATTCGGTTTATAGTTAACATTCGGCATTCGGAAACCGATAGTAACCTTTGCATCTATATGCGATAACTGAAATTGATCTTTTTGTCTTGGATATTGATTTTTCAATCGTTTGGTCATCATTTTCGTAATAACTGTTCCTAAAGCTTCGCATTCTGCCGGTAAGTTCAGTACGCGGTAACGCTCTTGAATAAAGTTATATTCTCCCAAAAGAAAAGTCGATGGATTCTTCACATATTGACCAATCGGCATACAGTTCACTCTGATTCTGTCAATGTAAAATTCTATAATATAATTGAAAGCAATATACTGCTCTACACGCCCTGCATTGTTTCCTCCATACTGAACTGCCTTATGGAAAAGCTGTTCACAGTATTGTTCCATTCTCTCAAGACTTTCTCCATTAGCAGCAATACGCTTGATATTCTCTTGCACATCTCTGTCATACTGCTGTATTTCTTTTCTGGTTTTTGCATCTATTTCCTGTTCTATTTTACGAATTGCCATCTCTGTCTCTTTGTTCAGCGCATCAATCCTCTGATTCTCGTCCCGGACAACTGAGGCATACATATCGCGATTTTTCGCTTTTGCAATAAATTCAAAAGCTAAAACCAATATTGCATTCACAACTATCATGATGAAGAAGGTATGAAGTCTGAGCATATTGCAATAGATAAGGAAAAAAAATTCAATCACATCTATGGATACACTCCCCAAAAGAACAGGAAAAAAAACATCCTCACTACAACTCCAATTAAAAATACTGTTATTTAATTTATACTTTTTTTTCTCGGCCTCATCCTCTATCTTACGCCGTTTCTCTCCTGCTTTACAACGAGTTTCCTGTATCCGCCGTTGACCTTCATGTTCATTTTTTATTCGGATGGATTCTTTTACAGGACTATTCGTAATCTTTTCCACAATAACACCTCTTTATAATTTACTACTGATAGTCTCTATCCTGCCGGCAAGAGTTTCAAGCTTGGATGTAAGCGTATCTACAGCTTCCTCTGTTTTCTTTTGCGCGTTAATGGTCTGATCAATCAGTTCGTCAATACTATTTCGTATTTCTTGGTCTCCTAATTCATTCAGACCCGCTGCATTGGTCTTAAGCTGCTGTCCACATTGAGACAATTCTGTATTAGATGCTTTCAATGTCTGGGATAACTTTCGAAAAGATTCTGCACCTGTTTTTGTAATCGCATATTTTGCCATATTAAATGCTCCTTCCTATAAATGTATTTCCCTGATTTCTTCGATTTTTTTCCGTACTTTTTGTTTTAATTCCCTCGCCTGCTCCAAAGAATTACCCAAAGACTTTAAGGCCTCTTGAAGTTGACCAATCGCTTCCATACTCAATTTGTCGTTGCCAAGATTGTCGCTGCAATCGGTGGCTGCTCTTAACATACTGTCCCTGTTTAACTCTACGTCCTGAATGTATGTATCCAGATGACCAATTAATGTTTCATAGTCACTAGTATCTATCACTTGTCTTCCCATATCTCATTCCCTACTTTCTTTTTAAAATATGTGTCACTTTTACCGGAATCATGATTCCTAGGTCTTGTGCACTGCGCAGCCTGTGTCTTCCATCACTGTCAAAGTAATACCGATTTCCACCATTATATGCTTGATCTTGATAAACACGAATTGCATTTTCAGGCGTGAAATACGTTTCCGCACAGATTGTTAAATCCGGATCTTTTTTAATCTCATCTATAGATTTACCAGCTGATAATTCCCGGAATACCTTATCAACATTTTTCGCATTACTATAATAGAAATCTTTATTGGAACCATGATGATTCCAGAACTCATGATTCCAAAACTCTTCATTCTCTGCATTTTCATCATACCAAAATACAGATTCTGCCGGAATGTAAACCAATTTCTCACTATCACTGACATGAACCAGTTCCGTTTTAGTGTACAAATCCTCATGAAACCGCTGCATAACACGTTCATTGAAATAACACTCCGCATAGCTTGACGAACTTGAAGGAGCATATTCAACAGTATCCATTTGCTTCGTGTAATTTGAGTTACTTTGCCCCGTATGTAAACCGGAGGAAATCTGCACAATACGTTCTGCTAAATGATTTAATCGCTCTGTTAAATACAGCACATCCTCTTCCACGTTATGTAATGATGCAACTGTTTCTTCTATAAGATTAGCTATATCACGAAACATAGCCTCATCATAATCTTCTATCCAATCGCTGTTCACTTGAAGTCGCATGGCAGCCATACGGATACCATCGCAACTTTGAGACAATTGGAGCGACAACCTCGCAAATGCCATTGCTCCTTCTTTTGTTATCGCATATTTTGCCAAATCATCATCTCCCTACTCAATTTTCTCAATATGTCCATCATTCATAACCCATCCTCCACATGGAATACCTGGATAAATATGATTTCTCATCATTGTTATATGGTATCCATCACTGTAACAGAAGGTATCTTCCGGAAGTTCCGCTGCTATACGATTATTTGCAACTGCTACCGATTCCTCTATGGTCATAGGATATAAAATTTTATGTACAAAATAAGACTGGTCTATCTTTAGATTTGTAAAATCCTTCGCATTTGTAAATGCTAGTCCAAAATAAATTCCTTTTTTTGCGCCATATTTTATAAGTTCCATAAAATCATCACGGCTATTTCTGTCTGATTCTCTCAAAGAAGAGACTTTATTGCGATTCTGACTCTCAACCTTTCCTACATCTTCATTATACTTTGTAATATCTGCTTTGGAAATTGTCTCCCATTCATCGCTCATAAGCATAGCCATAATGTCTATTTCCGATTCACTCCCTGTATTCTTCTTGTTGCTTTCATCATCTATGGCCTGATCAGCATTTTTCTTTTGCCAATGGTCATATTCCTCTAGATCTTCCAGTAATAATTCTGTTCCCATAACAAGGACAAATCGGGGAGCTTCCTTTTTATTATGAATCTGGTCTAACAATATATCCATACGGCTTTGAATTTCTTTCTCTGTCGTATAACAATTTAGCTCTGACCATTTTTTTTTATATTTTCTATATACTGGACTCTGACCATGGGCCCAGATTTCCAAACGTTCCAGATTCTTATCTGTTTTCATCCAACTATTGACAAAGGAACGAAATAAATTAGCCTGAGCATCTCTATTACATCCCACTGCAAGTATATTCTGTCTAGAGGAAGACTTCAAAATCATCGGTTTTGCCAACCTAAAACTACAAGGAACTCCTGGATAAATTAAGTAATCCTCTTCCGGTTCATATTCTATGTAATCCTTTTCTTTGTATATATTTCTCTCAAAATTTTTATAATAAGGTATCATACTTGAAAAAGTATGCGGCTTGTCATCAAGAATATAAACTGAATCCTTATGAAGATAACTATGTTCATCACTGCCCGAACGCACCGGTCGGAGCATTTTATTTATATTGTGAATCATTTGTGCCATATCATTCTCTGAAAAGTATAAATTACGAACCCTAAGAATAATTGGCATGTCCACATCATCTGCCAGGGTTTTATACATTGTCTGATAAACTTGCAAAGATGCTATTTCTCTTGATATTCGTTCATCTATTTGTACCGAATTAATCGCCAGGGTCTCTTTAATTTCCATTGCAGTGTTCTTTAAAGCAAATCTTGTCTGTATCTGTTTGCGCGCAGTCTCTGTCAGGCCCGCAACTCCTGTAGAATAACTCTGGCTGGCAAAAATAAACTTTAATCCAAAAGCACCTCCCTTAGCCAACAGATTTTCCAATTTGAGTGTATAATCCGAGTTGCTCCCTCTGGTATTTAACAGTTTCTGCGACACCTGTGCAAACTCATCCATAATGACAAAAATAACTGGCATATACTCTGATACTGGTACTTCTGAATGTTTAGACCAGCCTTTTCTTGCAAACAATTTCTGTCGATAATTCATGACCGATGTTAATTCATCAATAAAATCAAACAGAAGCTGTTCAGAATCGTCCAATAATAAGTATTTAATATGGGGCGGCCTATAATCAGCGTATTTCCGAAATTCAGTCATCTTAAAATCAATCATCCAAAGTTCCAATTCATCCGGATGATAATTCATCATAAGCCCTGCAATCAATGTATGGAGCAATGTTGATTTACCTGATCTGGATGCCCCCATCATATAGGCTGCAAACATTTCATTCTCAAAACTGCACCATATCGGCTTATCATTTTCGTCTATCGCAAAAGGAATCCGAATCTCTTTTCTTTGTCCCTCGGAACGTTTTGGACTTGTCATTGGATACCGTTTAAAATATTCCGTGCCGATTTCTTTTGGCCTAACTAGATTCTCTATTCTCTTTAGCAATTCTTCCGGGACTGTTTCCGCTCCTTTTTTCCAGTAAAATTTTTCATACTGATTGCCTGTTCTGATTTGAAAGCTTCCCCTATCGTCATATGTGATACAAATTTTATCATAGGAATCTGGCAACAAACTAACATCCCTATACATATTCTCGTTTTCTTTAGAAATATGACAGATAAGTTCAAGCACCATAATTCCCAGCTTTTCCGAATTATGAATCAAATAGGACAATGCTGCAGACTGGAAATCTGTTTGAACCCCTTTGTCATCATGAACCAAAATCAGAATTCTTTTCGAAATTTTATCCTTATTTTCCGGATTACGGTTATATTCTCTTACACTTTCAGTTCCCAGTTTCTTCTCTAATTTCTGATAATAAACCGCAAGGTCTGCAAATTTATTTTGCATATCCTGTTTGTTTTCTGCCGGTGGTTCAAAAATACTTTTTTTGAACATAGTCAAGGCAGAAAGGCTTCCTAAAATATAACCGTTGTAATGAATCGAATCAAAAACATTGATTCTCAAACGCAGCATAGGATAATGTCTCATCAAATTAATAAGAATTGTCTGAACCCCTTCTCTGCATTCTTTCTCATTCACAGAATGATATTCCACTGTCATTCTGAATTTTTTTCTAAGATCAAATGTACATGGACAATCTACTTGATTACCATCTACGTGTGGTCCCAAAATTTTCTTTAAGATTTTTTCCTGTTTTTTTGGAACATGTAACTTGATTTTTTGATAACCGTAACAAATATTCGGAGCTTGTGAAGGACTTCCATCCCAATTTCTCAATGTATTCACATCATAACTACACTCAGAATCCATCTTGTCAAACATCGCTTTTAATTCATAAACATCATTTCCAGACAAATACTGTTCTATATCTCGTTTTATATTAAAACGCTGTTTATTTATAAACTGACTCTTTTCCTTTTGCTCCTTCTCATATCGATAAATATACTGCTGCGTTTTCTCCTGTTCTTTTTTTACTTCCTGTTCAATGTATGCAAGATATGAACTTATTAAATCAATGACCTTTCCTGCTACCGGATCATTGTGATTATTTGTATTAATCTCATACACCATTCTATTTAATCGTTCTATATCAGGTCTTGCAGGACTAACACCTAAAGTCATGTATTCTTTTCGTGAATTTTCTTTCGCTATACGATAGAACACCAAGACTTCTTCTTTCAGATGATGCAAACGTTCTATCGCTTTTTTTTCATTTTGATGTAAAGTTTTTATATGGTTATTCAAATCATCATTTAATGATTTTTCATTTTGAATCATCTGATTATTTTGAATCATAAATCTATTCAATTGTTCATTAATTTGATTTAATTTTCTAATAAACATATGGAGCCCCCAATACCCAAGCTTCTTTAAGGCTTATTATATTTTCAGCAGTTCGACTTTCTAAAAGCTGCTCTTTTTTTCCGCTCAAAATATGACATTTTACTCATAAATTATACCACATCTATGTACTCTTCAACAATATAATTATTCATTTTATGACCTAATTCCCCTTAAGTCGCTATATGTCTTTTCCACCAAAATCAATAGTTAAGACGCTAGACTTTGCTTCGATAATAACGCTCTCTCCAAATTTGGGCTGATATAACTCACTACCAACGCCAATCTATCACTGATACCCCTTGTCTACAAGTGCGAGTCTGTTGTGGGAAGACCCGACCCTTTAACACAAATGTCTCATATTGCAATTAACCCTTTTATGTAGGAACGGACTTCTATCAATACCATCACTCCAGCGTATCCATACATGTTTAACCCGGCATTTAAGAACAACATCGGAGTCAGTCCGCAGAGCGATAGGATTGCATTTATCAACATCAATATTCAAAAAATACCAAGAAGCAGATGTCTGCAAGACTACAAGATCAGGGGTCGAAAAGTAGCCTACAAGAAATTCAAACCCGCTGCAAACAAAAAAACTGGAAGACCCTCGTTTCCATGAATCTCCCAGTTATTCTCTATCAAGCCACATCTATATCATCATCTACAAACACTTCCAATGCCCATCGCATCCATAATCTAAACTCCTCATCATCACTATCCTCAAATAATTCAGCCAGACCATTGAACAACTCAAGAATCTCCGCATCTTCTATCAATTCCAGTCCCCTTTTAATTTCTGAAAGCATTAAGTCAATTAAGAGCAGACTGCCTCTTAGAACCTTATAAAGATGAAAATACTTTTCTCGGAGGCTAAATTGTAGTATAACTTATGGGCTACAGAAAAATGTAGCCTATTTTTGTGCTTTTATATATGCAAAAAAGAGTGCCACCAAAAGGCAGCACCCCAATATAAGCATATGAAAACCGTCTTACCATCAAAGTTGCGTAAACTTCGCTGAAGGTTTGTGATTTCGGATTTACGCAATTTTCTACTCAAATCCTACACAAAACACCCCGATATTTTACGATACTTTATGATATTTAGGAACGATTACTCATATATAATCTGATACTCGAAACCTTTTAAAAACGCCGTAAATTCAACGTTTTCAAGCGTTTTAAATTAAGACTTTGCTGACGTACTTATGCGTTCATCTGTGCTGCTACTTCTGCTGCAAAGTCTTCATTTTTCTTTTCAAGACCTTCACCAGTTTCATAACGAACAATCTTCTTAAGTGTGATTGTTGTGCCGTTTTCTTTTCCAACAGCTTCAAGATATTTTGCAACTGACTGTTTTCCATCTTCTGCTTTTACATAAACCTGATCTAACAGACAGATTTCTTTCATCTGTTTGTTGATACGTCCTGTTACCATTCCCTGGATAACCTTTTCTGGTTTCTGAGATTCTTTAGGATCGTTCATGATCTGAGCGATGATGATTTCTTTTTCATGTTCAAGATATTCCTGATCAACATCTGCCTGGCTGATAAATTTTGCATTTAAAGCTGCAACCTGCATTGCAACATTCTTAAGTGCTTCTTTCACTGCATCGTTAACAACTGCTGTTTCAGAAGAAACTAAAACACCAATTCTTCCGCCACCATGAATGTAAGAAACAACTGCACCATTTTCAGCTTCAACTTTTTCAAATCTTCTGATACTGAGTTTTTCTCCAATAACAGCGATCTTTTCTGTTAAAGCATCGTTCACTGTCTTACTTGCATCTTCATTCCATGTTTCTGCCATGAAACTTTCCATGTTGTCCGCATTTGAAATTAATGCCTGATTAACAACACCTTTAACAAATGCCTGGAAATCAGCGTTCTTAGCAACGAAGTCTGTTTCAGAGTTAACTTCAACGATTGCTGCTACTTTATCATCTTTAACATCTGCCATAACGATACCTTCTGCAGCGATACGTCCAGCTTTTTTAACAGCCTTAGCTTCACCATTTTTTCTGAGGTATTCGATAGCTGCATCCATATCTCCGTTTGTTTCATTAAGAGCTTTTTTACAGTCCATCATTCCAGCGCCTGTCATTTCTCTTAATTCTTTTACCATACTTGCTGTAATTGCCATGATCAATTCCTCCGTTTGATTTAATCGAATTTATCCTGATATATTATGCTTCTACTGTTTCTTCTACTTCTTCAGCGATTTCTACATCTACTGCTTCACCCTGATTTGCTTCGATTACAGCGTCTGCCATCTTAGAAACGATAAGTTTTACTGCTCTGATAGCATCGTCGTTTCCTGGGATAACGTAATCAAGTTCTTCTGGGTCACAGTTTGTATCAGCGATACCGATCAATGGAATTCCAAGTGCGTGTGCTTCCTGGATACAAATTCTTTCTTTCTTAGGATCTACTACAAAAATAGCATCTGGAATTTTCTTCATTTCTTTAATTCCGCCAAGGTTCTTTTCCAGTTTTTCCCATTCTTTCTTAATAGCGATAACTTCTTTCTTTGGTAATACATCGAAAGTTCCGTCTTCTGCCATTGCTTCGATTTCTTTTAAGCGATTAATTCTGCTCTGGATTGTCTTAAAGTTAGTGAGCATTCCACCTAACCATCTTTCGTTTACATAGAACATTCCGCAACGTTCTGCTTCTGTCTTGATAGCATCCTGTGCCTGTTTCTTTGTTCCAACGAAAAGGATCTGTCCGCCTTCAGCAGCGATGTCAGCGATTGCCTGGTAAGCTTCATCTACTTTTCCTACAGATTTCTGTAAGTCAATGATATAAATACCATTTCTTTCTGTGTAGATGTATTCTGCCATCTTAGGGTTCCATCTTCTTGTCTGATGTCCAAAGTGAACACCTGCTTCTAAAAGCTGTTTCATTGAAATAACGCTCATATTTTTTTCCTCCATTTGGTTTATACTTCCGTATGCTTTTCTTTCACCGGCTTGGCCGGCACCAACATTATCTTGCATACGTGTTTTATTGCAACATTTGAATAATAGCATAAAAGCCCTGCATATGCAAGGCTTTTATCTTCAAAAACATGGATTTTAACAGCAAAAAAACTGATATGCTATGATCAGACTAATGATAATACTCATAACTCTGGCAAAACTACTTGGCAAAAATATTCCTATGACAATTCCCACAGCCACAAAGAAAGCTGCAAATCCAATCACTCGTCTCATAATACTTTTCACCTGTTTTTGCTCTTGCTTTATTTATATGTCATTTTATCGTATAAAATGTCTGTCCCGTTATTTTTCAGTATCATCCTTTTTTGCTTCATTCAGAATGTCGACAACATCCTCTTCTGTAAGTTTTTCTTCCTTTGGTCCCTTAATACGGTCAATTGCGTCCGGAATCATATCAAGAATCTTTGTAACTGCATCCTGATTCTTAATATTAACTAATCTGGTAGTGCCATTCTGGATCACAAGCACTGCTGACGGTGTCATCTTTCCGCCAAGTCCGCCTGCGCCTTTTTCCTTCTGATCTCCACTAAATGATCCAGCTCCAACAGCAAAAGAAACATCTACCAGCGGTAAAATGATCGTATCACCAATATGAATCGGATCTCCTACTACCGTCTTTGAGGAAACAACTCCATTGATTCCTGAAAATAAAGCATCTACCGTTTCTTTAAAATGTCTTTCTGTTGCCATACCTTTTCCTCCTGATATGTTTTATTTGAATTTGAAATTTTTTCCATCAATAAATGTCCGTCTGACGTTTTTGTCTGTCACAAGCTTAACCAGGTAAATGACCGGATAAATCATTCTCAGATTTCCTTTCATATGAAAATTTCCTTCCAGCACCTGATTTTCAAAATCTGATTGGACATTCATATGATCTCCAATGAATGGATAAATCATGCTTAACCCCGCAAGAACCTGACCAGTTCGATATGGATCATCAAAACCATAGTGCAGATTCAGTCTGAATTTTTTGGGTTTCAGGAAACGAACGATCCATTTGAATTCTTTTTTACCTTTCCTGAAAGCCTGTGTATGTGCTTCGTCTGTCAAAAAGGCAATTATATTATCTTTTATCTCCGAAATATTTTTTATGTTATCACAAATTTTCAAAAAAATACATTTTATCTTTTCCCAGACAGCTTTCAACTTATTCTTAATTCTCTGAAAAACAGAAATTTTTTTCTTTTCTGCCATCCTGGTTTTCTTTCCGTCTGTCTCTTTCCTCTCAACCTCTGGTTCTGCTTTCTTCCCGGCAATCCCTTCTTTGTCCTTTTTTTCTTCGATCGACGGCTCTTCTATTATTTTCTCAGCTTCTTCTATTACTGTATCGGCAGCTTCCTTGATCTCTTCTTTCGCATTATCTGCCACATCTTCCATCGACTCTTCTTTTTCACCGCCAAACCTGAACCAGGCTGCACGTACTTTCCAATAAAACTGACTTTCTCTATACCCGGCCTCACCGGCAATCAGGCGAAAAATCCATGAAAATTTGAGCTTTACAGTTATATCGTCCAACTTTCCGGGCATTTCTGCATTTACTTCATACCGGACAGAAACAAAGAGAATCAGACACATCAATAATACTATGACTCCAAGGAGCACAGCAAGAACGATTCCAAGTATTTTTAATAACAATCCAATCATATGCAGCATGTCCTACACCTCTTACATTTCATTCTCCGACGGTTGTATTTCCTGTGCCCTGATGTATGAGCGAATATCTGCTGTACCAGTTTTTTCGTAAACTTCTCTGGTAATATCTTCTACCATATAAACTGCATCCATATAACTTTCTGCAATCCCGATGACATAGATATAGTCGGGCCTGCAATACTCCTGATATAACATGGCAGTAGAATAGAATTCTATTTGATTTGGTCCATCTTCGATGAGCACAAGCAAATATGCGGAAAATGGATATTTTCCCCTCTTCATTCGCTGAACCAGTTCTTCTTTTTTCTTTCTATATCCATCACTAACATATAGATTTCTATAAAATCTCATATATCTCAATCCGTTTCTAAAATGATAACTCTATTTAATTATAATACGCATTAAATATCTGTTTTGCAACACTTGTTCCTGTTACACTTGATGTATCCGCATTTTCAACCACTACGCTTACTACAATATCCGGATTATCAACATTTGAAAATCCCATGAACCAGGAATGTACTACATTTTTATCCATACTTACTTCCGCTGTACCAGTCTTACCGGCAACTGTATAGCTCTGTCCATTTAAAGAGGTACCTGTTCCGTAAGAAATAACACCTTCCATATAGCCTTTCAAAATAGATGCTTCTTCTGATGTCATTAATGTTGTATACTTCTCAGGCATGTACTCTTTCACGATCGTACCCTTATAATTTGTAATCTCATCAACCAAATACGGCTTCATAAGTGTTCCGCCGTTTGCAATTGCAGAGGTGATCAGTGCCATATGATATGGACTGACCATTGTCTTTCCCTGCCCAATGGCTGTCATCATGATTTCTCCGGTATCAGCACCCTCTTCCAGAGAAAACTTGCTCATATTACTTGCAAGATCGCATTTTAGCTTTTCATTGAATAACAGATCTTCTGCAGTATCCTTCCACTTTCCAATATCCAAATATAGTCCGATCTCAGAAAATGCAGTATTACATGAATTCGCAACTGCGTCTCCCAGGTTTTCCTGTCCATGTACAGAACTGTTATAACAATGAATCGTCACTCCGTCTTCTGTGATTTCACCGGAACAATCATGCTGAAATGCCACATAGTCAGGATTCTGCCTCATATAAGCCAGTGTTGTGACAATTTTAAATACAGATCCCGGTGTATACTGCCCCTGTGTCGCCCTGTTATACAGCGCACTATCCGTGTCATTGATCAATGTTTCCCAGTTTTCTGCAACGGTATTTGCATCGTAGGATGGTTTGGATACCATTGCAAGAATCTTTCCGGTGCTTACCTCCATAACTACCGCAGCGCCTTTATTATCTCCAATGGCATTTGACGCCGCAGTCTGAAGATCAACATCTAACGTTGTAACGACAGTATCACCAATATTTTTTTGATCCTGAAATTCATTCATCAGCTTTTCCACAAAAAAAGCATTAGATGTAAGCAGATTAAAATTCTGAATAGATTCTATTCCGGCTTTTCCTTTTACAGAATAGCCGACTGTATGTGCGAACAGACTTCCATAGGGATATTCCCTTGTCTCTGTTCCATCTTCCACTGTCACCGTTTCCGCAAGGATATTCCCATTTCTGTCAAGAATTTTTCCACGAACCACACGCTCTGCCAACAAATCCTGTCGAACATTGTACACACTGTTCACAACATCCTTACTCTCAAACACATTGAAATAAACCAAATATCCCGTCATTATGATAAACAGTGTCACAAACATATAAGTAACTCTTGTGATCTCCTTATTTGTCAAACGGTTGGATTTCTTTTTTCTCTTCTTTGGCTTATCTGACTGATTTTCCTTCTTCGAAGTATTACGCTTTACCGGTTCGTCTTTGTTTTTCTGACTTTTCTGAATATCTTTCGCCCTGCGGCATTCTTCTTCCATCAGAAGTTCTTCTTCTTCCAGTTCCCTGCGAAGCTCTTCCCTTTCTCTTTCCTGTTCCTTCTCGTTCGGAAGATTGGCTAATACGAGATCCAGATCTTCCGACCCGCGCCTGTTTTGCTTTTTTTCTTTCAATATCTTCTTCCTCATCTTCCCTTAATATATATAATCCCTGAATAATCGCAAACATAATGACCGTACTTAATACGGAACTTCCGCCATAACTTACCAATGGAAGTGTCACGCCTGTAGATGGAATAAATTTCGTCACACCGCCAATATTAAGAAACACCTGGAAAATGTAACAGGTTCCAAGACCAAGTGCAACCAGTTTATAAAAATTATCCCGAAGCTGCATGGAAATATTTAAAAACATAATATAGACGCTTACACAGATCAAAATCAGACAAATTGCAAAAATCAGTCCCATCTCTTCCGCTATGGCAGCAAAAATATAATCGGATTCTGAAACCGGGATCTTGTCTGCAGCTCCCTGCAGAAGTCCCATACCGAACCAGCCTCCCGTTCCGATCGCCATAAGTGACTGTGCCAATTGCTGCCCACCAGACTGATAAATAGCAAACGGATCTTTCCATGCAAGTACACGCACGCGCACATGGTTAAAGAGCTTATAAGCGATCACCGCAGCCACACTTCCGGCTCCCAAACCCAGGAACACCCATCTGGCCTGACCTGTCGCAACATATAACATAACCAGATACACTGCAAAAATAATCAGCGCAGCTCCCAAATCCTTTGATACAACGAGGATCAGCACATGTGCTGCAGCAATGGCTGTAGTAATCACAATATTTTTGAAACTTTTGTCTTCTTTTAAGCTGGACGCTACAAAAAAGACAAAAATAATTTTCACAAGTTCTGATGGCTGTACTGCAACGCCGCCAATCTTAATTGCAAGAAGCGCTCCTCCAGTCACTTGTCCACCCACAACAACAACCGCCAGCAAGATCACACCTGCTATGGCATAGAATTTCTTCCACTCAGAAAGCACCTTTACTTTTCGCATAATTATAGGTAACAGGAGACTCAGCATCAGCGCTCCAGTCGCGATAATGAACTGCTTGACCGCCAGTGAGTAAGACAACCTTGTTATGATAATAAATCCGATACACAAAAGCATACACATATTGTTCACAATCAACCGGGATACCTTCGGATAAATCAGGCGATACAAAATCAGAATTGCCAAAAACAAAAATACCTGCATCCCATAGAATCCGAGCATCTTTTTCTCCTCCGTCTGGAGAAACATGTCCAAAAACGCTACAAAGTGAATCAGAAACATCAAGATATTCTGCCTTCTCAGTATGCTTTTCTTCGTATATTCATCCTCATATCCAAAAATTGCGAAACAATCAAAAACATAAATTGCAATTGCAAGAATCATCACATATTTGGATAGTTCAACTACTATATTTACCAAACTCTCACCTACTTTATTCCATTCTTCCAGTGGCCGCGCGTAAACTCACCCCCCGGAAATACTTTGTTCTCTTCATACAGACCGAGGATCTGTTTCACCTTTTCCGGTTCTTCTATCGTAAACATCAGACGAATACTTCCCGGATTCGTGTCCCACACTTCCTGCATTTTATCTCCAAGATATAATGGTACATTATTATAAATCACATTATAACAATAATCACATTCATTTTTTACCACAAATGTCTTACGATATCTGTCGGTAATTGTCATCTGTCCGGATTTTTTTCTGCACTGTCCCACTGTCTTATTTACACATCCGGCAGACACCATCATCGGGATGTGTCCGTAAACAATCAGCTCTCCGTCTTTGATGTTCAAACGCTTTAGTTCTTTCGCTGTCATTTCAAAAGGAGCCGTAAATTCCTGGATATCTTCCTCTTTCCAGAAGGCTTTTCCAGAAGAATTGAACTGATACAGATTATAATCTGTGATAATCGTTCCTTGATAATCATGCGCTTTCAAAAATCCATAACTTTCATAATTTCGTATCAGAATTCCATCCCATCCAGCAAAAAAGATCTCATGATATCCATGCTCATATCTTTCTCTTGCATCCTCACGGAAAATGTATGGCATAATCAGAAAGATCTCTTTCTCCTTCTCATGCGCTTTATCAATAAGTGAACGATACGTATCTTCTTTCCAGATTTTTGGAAATGCTACGCAGTCCACATAAATTCTGCTGATCTTTTCATCCTGTAAAAGTACATTCACCTGGGAAATGGTTTGTGCGGAGGCAGTAATCATCCTTTCTATTTCTACAGTCTTCACTATCTTCTGACTTTCCCTTTTCTCTGCCGGAACTTCTTCCCGTCTGTAAGCTAAGCAAATGGCTTCCTGCAGCTGTGCCAGCGCCATTCGCCGAAGTTCATTCAGACTTTGCATTGGGACAAAAATATTTCCTTTGATTTCTATTTCAAATTTTTCAAATTCAAATTCCGTATTTCCGGTCTTTCGCATTTGCTTTTCAATGCGCATGACATCCATCGGCTGATTCATCGCTTCCTGAACGATATCTCCTGATACCGAGACACAAACTTCACCATGTGTTACAGTCAGTGTAGCAGATTCTCCTTGCGAAAGTATTATTTTTCCATTAATTTTTTCTTTAATTTTTGTATCTATATAAGTTTTACGCAAACTTTCTGTCAATCTGACATTCTTTGTCCGATTCCAGATCATTCCTTTTTGAAACGGAGTATCTGCAAATACAGACATGGAAAACTCCTTTCCCTTTCCGACAGACTCTTTGCAGGTATACACATCCGCTTTTTCCTGCCCTTTGCGTACCGGAAGTTCAATGATGTCCTGCGGGTTCAAATCCACAAGTGCTCTGACAACTACCTTACGATCCTGCCTTCTTAAACATTTCACGGCCGGAACCCCTGCATGATTTGGGCGATCCAGGGAAACCATTTCCCTTCCATTTTGGGTATGATAATATCCTGTGTGGAATCCGCCGCGATTATAGAGATCCATCAGAATTTCTTTATCCTTTTCCTCTACCACATACGGTTTCTTTCCCGACAGATAAAGATCTACATATTTTCGGTACACAGAAACAACACCGGCAACATATTCCGGTTTTTTCATTCGTCCCTCTATTTTAAACGAATAAATTCCTGCTTCCACCATTTCCGGAATCAACTCTAACGTACAAATGTCTTTTAAGCTGAGAAGATACTGACTTTTTTTCTCCCCTTCCGCCTGATATAAAAGTCTGCACGGCTGTGCACACTGGCCCCTGTTTCCGCTTCTTCCACCTAAGAAACTACTGAAAAGACATTGTCCAGAATAACAATAACACAATGCACCATGTACAAAGCTCTCTATCTCCAGATTCGTTTTCTCTGCAATCTTGGCAATTTCCTGGATACTCAGTTCTCTGGCCGTAACCACGCGGTCAACACCTTTCGCTTCGAGAAATTTTGCAGCATCTACACCAGTGATTGTCATCTGCGTACTTGCATGGATTGGGAGATTCGGAAAATGTTCTTTCACAAACTTTAAAACCCCTATATCCTGAACGATGACTGCATCCAACCCCTGTAAATAATATGGCCGAAGATATCTATATAATTTTTCTTCTAATTCCTGTTCCTTCAAAAGAGTATTTACTGTCAGAAACAACTTTTTTCCATGAAGGTGTACATAATCGATTGCCTCAAGCAATTCTTCTTCTGTGAAATTATTTGCATAAGCTCTTGCCCCAAACATGGTGCCGCCTACATATATCGCATCCGCTCCTGCGGCTACCGCAGCCTTCAGACATTCCATAGAACCTGCCGGTGCAAGGATTTCAATTTCTCTTTTCATCAATGTTACTCCTATTTTAAAACAAATAGACTGTCATAAGACAGTCTATCCTATTACTTACGGTGATTTTTCATTTCAGTTTCCAACTGAACGATCTTCATCTGTAACTCTCTGTTCTCTTCCTTTAATCTATCCAATGCTTTCTCTGCATTTTCATATTTAATCTGGACAGAAATTAATTCATGCTTCAGATCATACATTTCTTTGTCTTTCGCTTCAATATCACTTTCTAAAGCTCCACCTTGCTTTTTCGCTTTAAAATAATCATCTGCAATATTTAAAGCAAGAAGAACACTTCTGGTCTCAGCACTTTGTTTACGATATCCATCGCTACTCGTACATTCTTCAATTTTATGATTCAAATATGTGGAAACTTTCTGCAAATAGTCTTCACTTTCAAAACCGCTCAAAGTGAAAACTTTTCCACCAATGAGAACTTCTGTGTAATTTTTTGACGATGCCATAAGAACCTCCTGCTCCAATCCCATAATATAAATTGATTATACCGCATATTGTTTTAAAAACCAACTCTTTTCTACATTTCTCACAATAAATTTGTAACAATTGTCTATGATTTTATAACAAAAGGGATTCCCAGATGCTGATACGCATGTTCTGTAACTACCCTTCCTCTCGGTGTTCTCTGAATAAACCCATTCTTTAATAAATATGGTTCATATACATCTTCAATCGTTCCTGCATCTTCCCCGATAGACGCCGCCAACGTATCCAGCCCTACCGGACCTCCGCCAAATTTGTTAATCATCGTGACCAGAATATTCCGATCTACATGATCCAGCCCCTGTCTGTCCACATCCAGCAGATCTAATGCATACGCTGCTACCTCTTCTGTAATTACACCATCATACTTCACCTGCGCGAAATCACGAACTCGCTTTAACAGACGATTGGCAAGCCTCGGTGTCCCACGGGAACGCTTTGCCATTTCCAGGGCGCCTTTTTCATCGATTTCCACATTCAGTACTTTTGCCGAGCGGAGAATGATCGTCTTAAGCTCTTCTTCCGTATAAAATTCCAGACGATTCACCACTCCAAAACGATCGCGGAGCGGAGCTGTCAGCATTCCTGCTCTCGTTGTAGCTCCTACCAGCGTAAACTTTGGAATATCCAGGCGGATCGATCTTGCAGAAGAACCTTTTCCGATCATAATATCAATGGCAAAATCCTCCATCGCCGGGTAAAGCACTTCTTCTACCTGTCGATTCAGACGATGAATCTCATCCAAAAACAGTACATCACCTTCTTGAAGATTGTTCAAAATTGCAGCCATTTCTCCCGGCTTCTCAATGGCCGGCCCTGATGTGATCTTCATATTTACGCCCATCTCATTGGCAATAATACCTGCAAGGGTAGTCTTTCCAAGTCCAGGAGGTCCATAAAAGAGCACATGATCCAGTGTTTCTCCTCTTGATTTTGCTGCCTCTATATAGATTTTCAAAGTTTCTTTTGCCTTTGCCTGTCCTATATAATCTTCCAGAAGCTGTGGTCTTAAATGATTTTCAATTTTTTTATCTTCTTCTAAATTCTCTGTTGTAATCATCCGTTTTGCCATAATCGACCTCTTACATTAAAAATTTAAGCGCTTTCTTAAGAACTGTTTCTACCGAAGTATTCTCATCTATTTCTACCTGTTTCACCGCTTTCAGAGCTTCCGTATTGCCATATCCCAGTGCTACAAGTGCCTGCACTGCATCTGACTGAACTTCATAATTCATGGATGCGCCGCCTGTCACATGTTCTTCCTCATACGAATGATTTAGAACATCCTCAATACTCAATTTATCCTTCAATTCCAGAATTAATTTTTCCGCTGTCTTTTTTCCGATTCCAGGTGCAGCCGAGATCGCCTTTATATCCTTCGACGCAACTGCAAATCGCAAATCATCCGGGGTAAGTTGTGATAAAATCCCCAGACCCCCTTTCGGACCAATTCCACTGACTCCGATAATTAGTTTGAATACACGCAGCTCATCCTGTGTTAAAAATCCATAAAGCTGCATTGCATCTTCCTTCACATTCATATGTGTATATAATTTTATTTCTCTGCCCTCCAGTGGAAGTTTGGACATCGTAGAAGAAGATATAAACACGTTATATCCGATTCCTCCAATATCAATTACCACTTTTTCTTCTTCCACTGCCACCAGCGTACCTCTTACAAACGCAATCATCTGTTTTCCTCGCTTATTCTGTTATTTTAAAATCTTTGATCCGCTTTAACATCTCGTTAGATACGATTCCAATCACCAGACCGGTCAGTACACCGGAAATCAACAGTACCGGTAAATAGTACCAGATACTTCCGGTTTCCAGCAAAAAAACTGCCATCGCAAGCTGTCCGATATTATGTGCCACACCGCCTGCCATGCTGATTCCATATATACTAAAACATTCCTTTTTCTTCAAAAGATACATGGTCACCAGACTCATAAAGCAGCCTGCAAGACTGTAAATAATACTGAACGCATTCGCAAACAAAAAACCAACCACCACTACCCTCACCACAGTGATGATTCCTGCTTCTTTGATCCCTGTTTTATAAAGCATTACCACCGTAATGATATTGGCGATTCCCAGCTTCACTCCCGGAATTCCTATATGAAATGGAATCAGACATTCCAAATATCCAAAAATAATCGCAAGTGCTGCGAACACACCTAACCAGGCCGTCTTTTTCACCAAAACAGCACCTCCTAATTCGTTGTTGCATCAACCTCTGCCTCTTCTTCACTCTCGATGGAAAGAACGATTTTATTTGGGAGGCAGATAATTGTCTCATTATTTTTTGAAATTTCTTTGTGATGAACGCAAATCTGATCCGGACAATCTGCACGAACCATTTGCACCTTTCCACCAGTAATTTTAACACGGTTTGTCCCGCCATTTATATCAAATTCCACATCTTCATCCAGAGGATATGAACCGATCTTCTCTCCATTTATCTGAACGATCAGATTTCCACCACTGTCAGATGTCAGAAACTGTATTCCAAAACATAGTACTGCGATAAGCATAATCCCAATCAAAAAGATAAAATCATTCTTTCGCACTTTTTTCTTTTCCATCTTTGTCACCTTCTTCTCGTTATTCTATCACAACCGAGAAGCAAAAACAACCAAATGTTCGATTGATTTTCTGTTCTTCTTTTCTTATAATGATGCTAGTTTCAAAAGGTCATCTATGAAGGAGTAAAAATGAAAAAACATTCTATCACAGGAATTATTTTTTTGATGATCTGTCTCTTTTGTGGATGTAAGGCATCTACCGCCTCTCCCGTTTCCAGACAGACCGTTTTATTTGATACGATTATTCAAATCCGCATTTACGGTACAAATGTCGATGCTGTTTTGGATGGATGTATCGAGAAATGTAATTACTATGAAAATCTGTTCAGCCGCACGAAAGCCGACAGCGATATTTATCGCATCAATCAGGCGAATGGTTCCCCTGTAGAAGTCGATCCCGAGACGATCACTCTGCTCGAGAAAGCTTTATCTTACTGTGAACTTTCAAATGGTGCATTTGACATTACACTCGCACCAATCAGCGATCTCTGGAATTTCCAAAATAATGGAGGAATCTTACCGGATCCCGAACAGATTGAGAAAAAACTCTCAGCCGTTGGATATAAAAATATCCATATCACGGGAAATACCGTGCAGATTACGAATCCTGATACCCAAATTGATCTGGGCGCCATTGCCAAGGGATATATTGCAGATCAATTAAAAGTCTATTTAAAAGAAAACGGCATCGAACATGCCATCATTGATCTGGGCGGAAACATCCTCACGCTTGGTGGAAAGCCAGATGGCAGCAAATTTAACATTGCCATTCAAAGACCTTTTGATACACAGGGTACACCGATTACAACCGTAAAGACTGCGGACGCTTCCGTTGTCACTTCCGGAATTTACCAGCGATATGTAGAAATCGATGGGAACATTTACCATCACATACTAAATCCCAAAAACGGTTACCCTTATGATAATGCTCTTTACAGCGTTACCATCATCTCTGATTCTTCTACCGAAGCAGATGCCCTCAGCACAACCTGTTTCTCTTTGGGGTTGGAAGACGGGCTGGCACTGATTAATAATCTTGATGATACCGAAGCACTTTTTATTACTGACAATTATGAACTGATTTACTCCGATGGATGGTCGAAGTAAAAAGGAATCCTCTGCATATCTGTCAGGGATTCCTTTTTCTTATTTATTAACTATATGATATAAAATACTTCCATAATAATAACTCATCGGCGGTTTTGACGGAAAATATTTTACCATTCTGTAAATATAATATCCAATCATCGCCACAGCAATTATCATCAAATATTTTACCATACTCTTGATTTCTCTCTGGAGAATATATCTCCGAAATGCCAGTATCACCACATATCCACCCAGCACATAGACAAATGGATGCATTTCCCATGCCAACGCGAAATTCCCGCGCAGCACCGCAAATACAGCTCTTGTCATTCCACATCCCGGACATGGAAATCCTGTAATAAGTACCGTTGGGCATAAACTATACAGAAAGTTCTTGCCAACAAGAAAATAGATGCAAAACACAAGTATCACATAGCGAAATGTTCGAATATCCTTCCATAACAATTCAAATGCGCTTCTTATACGTTTGGAAAAATTACTTTCTTTGGACATTTTTCTGCACACGCTCCACAATTCTGACATTTTTCAGGATCAATATGGGCCAGATTATTTTTAATCTCTATCGCATCATATTCGCATGCTTTCTTACATAACATACATCCAATGCATCCTGTAGAGCACACCGTCATTACATCTTTTCCTTTGTCATTTGAATTACAATGAACCATATATTTCTGATCATACGGAATCAGCTCGATCAAATGCTTCGGACAGGCCGCAACGCATTTTCCACATGCTTTACATGCTTCCTTGTCTACAACCGCAATTCCATCTTTCACATGAATTGCATCAAATGGGCAGGCTTTCACACAGTTTCCAAATCCCAGGCAACCATAAGAACAGCCTTTTGGACCTGCGTTCTGCATATTATTTGCAATCACACAGTCTTCAATTCCTGTATACTCATAAGCCTGTTTTGCTTTTTCACAGGTGCCTGCGCATTTCACAAATGCAACCTGTCTGACACTTTCTGTGGCTTCTTCCCCTTTGAGTTCGGCAATTTTCGCTGTGACAGAAGCTCCGCCTACCGGACAGGCATTGCTCGGTGCTTCTCCTTTGGCAATAGCTGCTGCAAGAGCCGCACAACCTGCATATCCACATCCACCACAGTTATTTCCAGGAAGACATCCTAAGATTGCTTCCTCCGTTTCGTTTACTTCAACCGCAAACTGCTTTCCAGCAACACCAAGGAAGACACCGATGAACAGACCAGTACCGCCAACAATAAGTGCTGCGATCAAAATCCCTGTAATATTTAACATTTTCGTTCCTCCTTACTAAATAATTCCTGAGAAGCCAAAGAACGCAATCGACATAAGTGCTGCTGTTAAGAGCACGATCGGAGTCCCCTGAAATGATTCCGGAATATCATTATATTCTGTTTTCTCACGAACACCGGCAAGAATCACAATTGCAATCGTAAATCCAATTGCTGTCGCAAGACCATTTACCACACTTGTCAAAATGTTATATTCTTTCTGCACGTTGGTAAGCGCCACACCTAAAACTGCACAGTTTGTTGTAATCAGAGGCAAATACACACCCAATGCACGATAAAGAGGCGGCATTACTTTCTTCAAAAACATTTCAACAAACTGAACAAGCGCTGCAATAACCAGAATAAATACAATTGTCTGTAAATATTCAAATCCTGTCGGTACAAGAATAAATTTGTAAATTAAGCTTGTACAGAAAGATGCAATCGTAATTACGAAGATAACTGCTCCACCCATTCCGGCCGCAGTATCTATTTTCTTTGAAACTCCGATAAACGGACAAATACCGAGGAACTGGCTGAGTACAACGTTATTTACAAGCGCAGAACCTATCGCGATCATTAATAATTCTTTCATTCTGTACCCCTCCTATCCTTCCTGACCAGTCGGGAAAACTTTCTTATCACAGCCACTGCATGACGCACATCCACCTTCCGCGCATCCGCCAGCCTGTTTCGGAACTTCTTTTCCCTTCTTTTCGAGATTCTTAATGATTTTATTTCTTGCTGCCACGATAAATGCCAGTACAAAGAATGCACCAGGAGCAAGGATGAAAATAGTAACCGGTTCATAACCTGACGGCATGATCTGGAAACCAAAAATCTTTCCGGCTCCGATCAGTTCACGGACAATACCGATACATGTTAAACCGAACGTAAATCCAAGTCCCATTCCAATTCCATCACACATCGAAAGTAACACCGGATTCTTGGAAGCATAACTTTCTGCACGTCCAAGGATAATACAGTTTACAACGATAAGCGGAATATAAATTCCCAGTGACGCATACAGACTTGGGATAAATCCTTCTAACAAGAACTGTACCATCGTTACGAAAGATGCCACAACTACAATGAAAGCCGGCATTCTGACAGAATCAGGAATCATCTTCCGCAGCATGGAAATCAACATATTAGATAAAATGAGCACGACTGTTGTGGATAGTCCCATACCAATTGCATTTACCGCAGACGTTGTAACCGCAAGAGTCGGGCACATTCCCAACATCATGACAAAGGTTGGGTTTTCTTTAATGATACCATTGTATATTCTTTCCACATACTTATTCATTTGCCTGACCTCCCAACTCATCATAGTAGAATTCAAGTGTAGTATTTACCGCTTTTGTCACAGCTCGTGTCGTAATTGTAGCTCCACTGATCGCTTCAATCGGCTCACCTTCACCGCCATCTTTCGCCACATAAAACTGTGTTGTCTGCTTTCCAGCATACTGGTTATAGAATTCCGGTTCCTGCGCATTCATTCCAAGACCTGCTGTTTCACTAATAGATAAGAATGCAATACCGGTCACTTCTCCAGTTTTAGAAATTCCAACAGATACCTGAATATCTCCGCCGTATCCTTCATTACATGTAGCAGTTATCACATATCCGATTTCTTCATTCCCTTTTAATGCGCTATATACTTCATCTACCTTGTCTGTCTCTAACACAATCTCACCAAAGCTATCTGCTTCCGGAAAGACTTGACTGCATGCTTCTTGTTTCGCATCTAACTGTGCCTGTGCGATTGGCTCTTTTGTAATTTCATAAACAAACCCAAGCGCAATACCTGCAATTAAAGTAATCGCAGTAAGAATGATCGTATTCTTTAAAATATTTTTCATTATTTCTCTCCTCCTTTACCAAAAGGTTTTGGAAGAGTCACTCTTTCAATCAGTGGAACCAAAAGGTTGCCAAAGATAATCGCATAAGAAACACCTTCTGCAGAGCCGCCGAAAAGTCTGAACACTCCAGTTAAAAGTCCCAATGCAATTCCATAGAGTATCTGTCCATTTTTTGTGATTGGTGCCGTTACATAGTCGGTTGCCATGAACCATGCCCCAAGCATAAGTCCACCACCACAAAGCTGTGCTACGATATAATCGGAATTAAAAAATCCGATTCCATTTACAAATCCACCACAAATTCCAATAAAAATCGTAAATGTAAGCAGATAAGATCCCGGAATGCGAAGATCAATCACACCCATTGCAATCAGAATCATTGCTCCAATCATAATCGCAAGTGTAGATGTCTCACCGATCGTTCCTCCTGTAGTACCAATCAGCATGTCCATTGTATTCACATTCGACAATGCTGCATTTCCCGCTTCCAGATTTGCTCTGATCACTGCAAGCGGTGTTGCTCCTGAGATTCCATCATAAGCAAATGTTGTCATTCTTCCGGTAAACGAAATCAAAAGAAAACATCTTGCTCCCAGCGCAGGGTTCATGAAGTTCTGTCCCAGTCCGCCAAATAATTGTTTTACAACCAGAATCGCAAAAACGCTTCCAAGTGCTCCCATCCACAGCGGTGCTGTCGGTGGCAGATTCAGTGCAAGCAAAAGTCCAGTCACAACCGCACTTAAATCCTTAATTGTAACTTTTTTATGCATTAGTTTCTGATATAAATATTCTGTAAGCACAGCCGTCACAACAGTAACAAGTACTAACAACCATGCGTGAGTATCTCTAAAATTATAGATTCCAAATACAGTTGCCGGCAAAAGAGCAATTATAACCCACATCATAATATTACTGGTTGTAGCCTTGTCACGAATATGTGGTGACGATGAAATTTTTAACTGTTCACCCAATGAAACTCACCTCTTCTTCCTATTTTTTCTTCTTATTTGCAAGTGCTGTTTTTCTCATGGTTCCAATTGCCTGTTTCAACTGTCTCTTAGCCGGACATACATAGCTGCAGGAACCACATTCCATACATTCTAACCCGTTCTGTTTTACGAAATTCTCTTCATCGCCCCGTTCCGCAAGTACTGCAAGACGTGAAGGAACGATTCTACTCGGACAGACTTCTACACAGCGGCCACAGTTGATGCAGGCTGAAGATTCTACTTTGGATACCTCATCCTTCTTCATGCACACAATAGCCGATGTGGTCTTTGTAACAGGAACATCAAGCGTATACATGGCAAATCCCATCATTGGACCGCCTGCGATTACCTTTTCTGCGCCCTCGACCAATCCACCTGCCGCTTCTATCAGCTCACGCTGATTAGTTCCAAAATACACTTTAAAATTCCCAGGTGATACTACACCGTCACCGCTTACCGTCACAATACTTTCCATAGAAGGGAGCCCTTTGACAACTGCATTGTAAATATGTATAATCGTTTCCACATTATCTACCACACATCCGGCATCCGCAGGCAGCATAGATGAATTAATTGCCCGCTTTGTTGTCGCATAAATAAGCTGTCTTTCTGATCCCTGTGGATATTTTGTCTGGAGTGCCTTGACTTCCATTCGAGGCTCATTTTTTGTCAGCTCTTTCAATTTCTTCACGCAGTCCATCTTGTTATCTTCAATCGCAAAAATTGCTTTTGCATTGTCAAATAATTTCAAAATGATTTTCATACCTTCTACTAAATGTTCCGGAGACTCTACCATTCTTCGATAGTCCGTTGTGATATATGGTTCACATTCTGCACAGTTTGCAATTACATACTCTATCTTTTCAGGTTCTTTCGGAGAGAGTTTTACTCTTGTCGGGAAACCAGCTCCGCCCATTCCTACGACACCGGCTTCTGCAATAATATTCAAAATCTCTTCCTTGGTTAATTCTTCCAAAGGTTTTACTGCCGGGTATTCCATTTCTTCATACAAGCCGTCATTTTCAATGATAATGGATTCCGCTTTCATTCCTGTCGGTGTCACTCTCGGTTCAATTGCCTTCACAGTTCCTGACACAGAAGCATAGAGCGGTGCTGACACAAATCCTCCCGCTTCGGCAATTTTCTGTCCTTTCAGAACCTTATCACCTTTTTTTACGATTGGTTTTGCAGGTGCACCTATATGCTGTGAAAGAGGATATACCAAATCATCTTTTGGAAGTAATTCAACTATCGGTTTATTTTTAGCAAGCTCTTTTCCATCATTCGGGTGAACTCCGCCTTTAAATGTAAATATTCCCATTCTCCCACCATCCTTTTTACTTTCTCACTTTAATATACTAAAAAATATGATATAAATCCAGCATATTTTTATTTTCTTATAAGTTAAATTTTTGTCATATGTTCAAAACCTAAAATAGAGGTGATCAAATCACCTCTACTCTATCACTAATTATTCATTTCTATAATTATTCTTCTACCACATTTGCAGCTGGAGCTTCAACCGGTGCTTCAAGAACTTTCATGCTTAAGCTGATTTTCTTTTCATCCACATTCAAATCAACAACTTTTGCTGTGATTTCCTGTCCTACAGATAATACATCTGATGGTTTTTCTACATGTACTCTTGAAATCTGTGAAACATGAAGTAATGCATCTACTCCAGGAGCTAATTCAACAAATGCACCAAATTCTGTCATTCTTGCAACTTTACCTGTTACTTCTGTTCCAACAGCATATGTTTCTGCAGCATTTGCCCATGGATTTGTTTCAGGGAATTTTAAGCTGAGAGCAATCTTTGTATCACGGATATCTTTAACAAGAACCTTAAGTGTTTCACCAACTTTGAAAACCTTCTTAGGATTTTCAACTCTTCCCCATGACATTTCTGAAATATGAAGAAGTCCGTCTACGCCACCAAGATCAACGAATGCACCAAAATCTGTTACATTCTTAACTGTACCTTCCACTGTATCTCCAACATGAAGTTTTGCAAATAATTCTTTCTGTCTTTCAGCTTTTTCAGCAACTAAGAGCTGTCTTCTGTCACCGATAATACGGTTTCTTCTTGGATTGAATTCGCTGATCACAAATTCAATTTCCTGATCCTGATATTTTGTAAGATCTTTTTCATATGTATCAGAAACAAGACTTGCCGGAATAAATACTCTGGCTTCTTCAACAACAACGCTTAATCCACCACCGAGAATCTGTGTTACAGTTGCTTTTAAAACTTCCTTATTTTCAAAAGCTTCTTTTAATCTCTCATTTCCTTTTTCAGCAGCCAATCTCTTGTATGTAAGAAGTACCTGTCCTTCTCCATCGTTTACCTTTAAAACTTTAGCTGTCATAGTATCTCCAACTGAAACAAGTTTTGTTAAATCTGCATTTGCTTCGTTCGTATACTCACTTCTAGTAATGATACCGTCGGCTTTGTATCCAATATTTAAGATGATTTCATCGGGTTTCACATCAATTACAGTACCATCTACAACCTCTCCATTATGAATTGTTTTTAATGACTCTTCTAACATCTGTTCAAAAGTTAATTCTGACATTATTTTGAACCTCCTCAATTATATTATTGGGCGTGGAAGCCCCTGCTGTAATACCTACTGTTTCCACGGACCTCAATTGATTCATATCCAAATCGCCAAGTGTCTGTATATAGTACGTATTGTTACATGCTTTTTTGCATATTTCAAATAACTTCTGAGTATTGGAGCTATGCTTATCTCCGATCACGATCATAGCATCCACCTCTTCCGCAATGCGCCGAGCCTCCGTTTGACGTTCTTTCGTTGCATTACAAATTGTATTTAAAACATTTATATCATAACCCTTTTTTGAAATAATTTCAACCAGTTCTTTAAATTTCTTGTAATTAAATGTTGTCTGTGCAACCACACAAATCTGCCTTTTTTTTGGCAATTTCATGTTTTCTTTCTCTGGCAATTCAAATGCCTGTGCCTCATCTGCATCTTGAATGATATACTTCTCTCCATTTACCCATCCACTGATTCCCTGTACCTCCGGATGCTTCGGATCGCCAATGATAATAACCGGATTTCCTTTTGTGCTTTCTTCACTTACAATATTATGAATTCTTTTCACAAAAGGACAGGTGGCATCAACATATGGAATTCCTCTCTTTTCAAGGCTTTCACAAATTCTTCTGGGAACTCCATGAGAGCGGATGATCACAAGACCATCGGTTAATGTATTCAGTTCTTCTTCACTGCCTATTACTTTCACACCATAAGCTTCCATATCTTTCACCACTTCTGCATTATGAATGATTGGTCCATATGTGTAAATCTGCTTTTCTTTTTCCGCTTCTATCTGTTCATACACTGTTTCTACCGCACGCTTTACTCCGAAACAAAAACCAGCGCTCTTTGCACGAATAACTTCCATCCTTTTCTCCTTCTCTCTTTTTATTATTCCATTGGCTGCCAGGGTCAAAACTCATAAATCACGATGCCTGCACAGATTATACCATAGAAAAAGGACTGTAAAAACAGCCCTTTCCATACATCTTACCAGTATCTTCTATACCATGGATTTCCATATACATTCTGAATTCTTACTACATCTCCCGGCTGTGGTGCATGAATCATCTGACCACCACCAATATAAATTCCTACATGACCTGAATAACATACAATATCTCCTGGCTGTGGTGAGGAAACATATGCTCCTCCTGATCCCTGTGGACCTGAAGTTCTTGGAATCGATATACCAGCCACTCTATGACAATACTGTGTAAGTCCCGAACAGTCAAGACCAACATAAGGTGTTGTTCCACCCCATACATATGGAGTACCAAGCTGACTATAGGCTGCATTTACGATCGCCTGCGCTACACTTGTATTTCCTGTCCCCATATTACTGTTGTTATTGTTATTGTTGTTACTATTATTGTTATTATTATTGTTGCTATTATTATTGTTGCTATTATTATTATTGTTGTTATTGCTATTGTTCAGCGATTCCTGGCGACGCTGTTCTTCTTCCTGTCTTTCCTTTTCAATTTGTTCCAACGCTGCCTGATATTCAGCCGCTAAATCATCTACTTCGTCTTTCTTAGCTTCTAGTGTCTGATCCAGTTCTGTTTTCTTAGCTTCGAATTCTTCCTGAGAAGTTTCCAGCGCTTTCTGTTCTTCCTCTAATGTAACTTTAAGGTCTGCAATCTTTTCTTTTGTTGCAACATATTCTTCTAACTGTTTTCTGTCATAGGTATGTACATTCTGAATATATTCAGCCTGGTTCAATAATTCAGCAATACTTCCAGATTCAGCAATCTTTTCAAAAATAGAAGTATTTCCAGCTTCATACATATATTTGATACGAAGTTTCATTGCTTCATACTGTTCCTTTTCAAGCTCTTCTGCCTCTGCCAGTTCTTCCGTAGCTGCAGCAATCTCTTCTCCTTTTGCAATCAACTGTTCTTCCAGATCATTGATTTCTGTAACAACTTCTGCAATCTGATCTTTTAATGAATCCACTTCTGCCTGCGCCTTATCCTGCTTATCCTTAATCGCATTTGCATCCGGGGCTGCGCTCGCTGTAGAAACTGCAACAGTACATACAGATACAATCAGTGCCAATGTTCGTACAAATCTATTTTTCATTAAAATTACCTGCCTCATTCGTTTTTATTTATTTCCCGCATAATAGAATAAACTAATTTATTCCTTTTTTCAAGTAAAACTTATGCGCTAAGACATATATTGCCTTTACCTAGTATTGATTATAACGAAAACAGTACATTTTTTCAATATATTTTTAACATTTCCGTAATATTTATTGCAATTCCAACTTCTTTTTCAGAGTCAGGAACATTCCTGCCGCAATAACACATGCTGCAACAGTCAGAATCGTCACATGAAAAATGCTGCTGAAAATCCAGTTATATGCACCCACCCATGTAAAAATCATAGAAGTTAGATTAGCCACAATATGAAACAAAGCAGGGGCTTTCACTGTTCGAAAGATTTCAAATAAATATGCGAGAAAACTTCCAAGCAGCGCTGCATAAATCATCTGGACGGCATTTCCGTGATATATGCCAAACAAAAGTGCTGTTCCCAATACACAAGACACCATTGGAAGGTATTCTCTCATTCGCCGATATAATAATCCACGATAGATCATTTCTTCCATAATTGGCACAATGATTCCCAATCCAATAAACTGAACAATCACCGGTGATTCATAAATGATCTTCGAAGTTTCCTGATAGACTTCGTTTTGACGAGTAATTCCACTGAGGAGGATAAAGTTATTTGCCGCCACGCAGACACAGATAGCAAGAATTACAATTACAGTGTAATCTTTTATCTCTAACTGTTTCTTATTATTCCACCATTCCTGTGTCTCTTTTTTATCTTTTCTGTACATTCGAATTAAAAATGGAATGGTGCAGATTGCTATCACAGTTGTAATCTCCGCTGCATATTGATTTAAGATGCCCAGCATTCCATTCATAAATTCCAGCATCAACGTTTTATCATTCATTACTTTTTCGAACTGCATATAATTTTGAACCATATAAATCATCTCTACCACAGTTCGTACAATAAAAGCAATTCCCCATTCTAATACAATGGGTGCTAAAAAATACCAGAATATATTTCTTCTTTTCCGCATTCTTTTTCCTACTTTCTTGTTTCTTCTACTTCTTTATAAAACTCCTTCTCAATATCACATTTCTTTCCCTTTAACGAACCCTGCACCATCAAAGCCTTGCCGCCCCCACGGCCTTCAAATTTCTTATTCAAAACTTTACACAGATCTCTTACATCCATGTCATGGCTGCCGATCACATAACGAAAACCATCCCGCTCATTGCCGACAAACACCGCACAGATTGTAACACCTCTGTCCAAAATCAGATTCATCAGCTCTCTCGGCGCCGCTCCTTCCAGAGTTCCATCAAAGTAACATACTGCCTTTTCTCTCACCGGTACATGGTCTGCCATAATTTCTAAAAGGCGCTTCTGTTGTTCATACAGTTTCTGTTTTAATATAGCGTTTTCTTCTTTCAAATGTTCTACAGCCTCTGCAACCAGTTCTTCCTTTGCAGCAAGGCTTGCCATAATCTCTTTCACTCTTTCTTCTTTCCTGCAATAATCGCAAAACGCACGATCACCACTTAACATCGTAATACGAACCCCGCCTTTATAATTCTGGCTCTGTGTAAATTTAATCAGCCCGATCTCGCCTGTCATTTTCACATGAGGTGCACAGCATGCACATACATCATATCCCGGAATTCGCACAATTCGAACCTGTCCTTCAATTTCTATCTTACTTCGATATTCCATATCTTCCAGTTGTTCTTTGGTCGGATACAACACTTCCACAGGAACATTGGCAAAAACTGCTTTATTTGCCTCCCACTCTATCTGCCGAAGCTCTTCTTTCGTCAGTGGTCCATCTATATCCAGCGTACAATAACTGTCTGCCAGATGAAATCCCACATTATTATATCCAAACTTCTGATGAATCAATCCCGAGACAATATGCTCTGCTGTGTGCTGCTGCATTCTGGAAAATCGTTTTTCCCAATCAATCATTCCAGTAACTTTCGTCCCCGGTTCCATCTCTTTCTCAATATGATGGTAAATCATGCCCTCTTTTTCCTGTACATCGAGAACTTTAACGTCTTTTTCCAACGTTCCCTGGTCTGCATACTGTCCTCCGCCTTCTGGAAAAAAGGCAGTTCTGTCAAGAACTGCCTTGTAAATCTCTCCAAAGGATTCGCAGGAAATTACAGTTGCAGTAAATGTTTTCATGTAACTGTCTTCATAAAATAACTTTTCTGTCATTTCTCTGCCATTCCTTTTACATTCTTTCCGGTGCTTCAAATCCAAGCAAATCAATACATGTATTCAAAACCTCTCGCGTAAGTTTTAATAGTGCAATATAACTCTGCTGATTTTTTTCATTTTCTTCAGCAAGAATCTTGGTTTCATGATAGAAACGGTTAAATGCATTTGCAAGATCATAGATATAAGCACAGATCTTATGTGGTGCAAGTTCTTCGTAAGCCACATCAATTATACTGTTGAATTTGGTAAGTTCGATCATCAAGTCCTTCTGACTTTCATTAACAGCTCCTGAAATCTTCAGCCCATCCAATGATTTGCCTGATTCTGCATATTTATTCAAAATCGATTTAATACGAACAATGGTGTAAAGGATGTATGGACCCGTATTCCCTTCGAATGAAGTGAATCTGTCAACATCAAAAACGTAATCCTTAGCTGCCTGATTAGAAAGATCACCATATTTGAGTGCAGACATTCCAACAATTTTTGCAGTCTTTGCCGCATCCTCTTCTGAAACGGTACGATTGTCCAGTATCTTTTCATACATTTTATCTGTGATATCTTTGATCAGATGTTCCAGACGCATAACACCACCTTCACGTGTTTTAAATGGCTTGCCATCTTTCCCATTCATTGTTCCGAATCCAAGGAAGGTAAGCTTTGTGTCTTCTCTTGTAATTCCTGTTTTCTTTGCACAACGGAATACTTGAACAAAATGAAGTTCTTGACGTTTATCCACAACATAGATAACTTCGTCCGGACGATACAGTTCTTCTCTCTCAACCAGTGTCGCAAGATCTGTGGTATCATAAAGAGCCGCTCCATCCGATTTCAAAATCATACATGGTGGAATCTCTTTCGTATCTGTCTCTTCTTTGACGTCTACCACAAGTGCGCCTTCATCAAAACGTGCATACCCTTCGTCTTTTAAGCGCTGCACCATATCCGGAATATATTTCTGCGCATCTGCTTCCCCTTTCCAGAGATCGAATTCTACATTCAAATTCTCATAATTCTTCTTAAGGTCAGTCACTGAAACATTCATAATATGTTTCCATATCGCACGATATCCCGGTTTTCCATTTTGAAGCTGGAATGTTGCTTCTAAAGCTTCGTCTCTGTAATCTTCATGTTCTTTTGCGTATGCAGAAGCTGCCGGATAAATTTCTTCCAGGTCTGAAATAGTGAACGGTGCTTCTTTCGGATATTCTCCTTCAAATGAATCATCAAAATATGGAAGTTCCGGCTGACGTTTCTTAAGTTCCGTAATAATCAGTCCCATTTGGTAACCCCAATCTCCCAAATGAATATCACCAGTTACTTTATTTCCTTTAAAACGAGTGATTCTCTTTACGCTTTCTCCGATAATAGCCGAACGAAGATGGCCTACATGAAGTGGTTTTGCTACATTTGGTCCGCCGTAGTCGATCATAATTGTTCTCGGCTGCGATTCTTCTTCTACGCCCAGTTTTTCTTCTTCTGCCATCTGATTCAAATATTCTGCAATAAAATCAGGATTCGTTTTCATATTAATAAATCCAGGTTTTACAGCTTCAATATCACGAATACATCCATTTCCTGTAACCTTCGCAACTACCTCTTCCGCAATCATAAGCGGAGCTTTATGATATTTTTTTGCTCCTGCCATTGCCCCGTTACACTGATATTCACATAAATCTGGTCTGTTCGAAAGAGTTACTCTCGCTAATTCTTTTTCAAAACCAGCCGCTTCAAATGCCTGTTCAAGTTCTTCTCTGATAAGATCCAGGATTTTCTTCATCTTCTATCTTCCTCTCTCTCTTTTTGCTAAAACATTGGCGCCGGACATGCCGACATTAACTTTTATTATAGCTGAACACGTCGAATCATGCAAGCTTTCTCTACATCGCTTTTCCTCTTTCAAGCAAAATATCTCTTGCTTTTTAAGAAAGCAAATGTTATATTAATTAATGTCCTTGTAGCTCAGTGGATAGAGCGCCGCCCTCCGGAGGCGGGTGCGTCAGTTCGATTCTGATCAGGGACGTAAGGCGGTATTTTCGTACCGCCTTTTTTATTTATGCGAAGACACAAGGCGAGCGGAAATGCTTGCATTTCCATTCGCCGCCGCACGCGAACGAGTAAAACTCGCAAAGCGTGTTTTATCTCGTTTTATAGGAAAGACCTTGGTGACCACATGCAATCCTGGAACGTGCTTTTTGGCACTTCCGATAATTAATACTGCAATCCTAGCACAATAATCTTTCTTCTTTTCCGCAATAATAATAGACATTATCTGAAAGAATCTCTTCCTTTTCTACTTCTGTCCGATTGACTTCTTTTACCATTTCCTGTAAATCTCTTCTGTCCATACCATAGCTTTCAGGTATCAGAATAAGCTCATGGACACTGCTGGGCAATACATAGAAATCTCCACCAATCAAATGTTCCATTTGTTTCCAGATACCATCATAAAGCATTACGGCGGCTCCAAAACTTCTGATACTATTTGTTACGATGTACATATATTCTGTCAGCATCGCCACTTCCACAGGAAGCAAAGCAGGCGTATTTACCCGTGCTTCCGCACAGATTTCTTCCTTCGAGATTCCCCATCCCTTTAAATGCTCATTTCGGATCAAAAGTGTAGCCGTTCCAAAATCTGTGTTTTCCATAATCACATAATACACAATTGCAAGATCCAGATAATATTCATGTGGAATCTGACTCAATAGTCCTTCATTACTTTCTCTCTGAATAATTTTATAGACAATATGATCTTTTATTTTGGAATATTCAAAGATATTCTGGTACGGAACTGATTGTTTGACTCTGACTTTCTCATAGATTTCCAGAAGTGACTGAACAAGAAAATTCACTGATTCACCCTGCAGATACTGTTCATAGAATTCTTCCAGATATATAGTCGGTGATATATTCACATCCGGTTGAATAAACATAAGGCCGATACGAATTGTCCCATTATTTTTCACTGTACTGTGTATGTCTACCTTAACATCCGGACTCAGATTTTCTTTTAACTTGTCCTGCATAGTATTAATAAATTTTGTATAATCCATTCTTTTCCTTTCTCCAGGGAATCTCCCTGACACGTCCCAACAAAGAATGAATGATTTGAACAAATTTGATTATAGAGATATCGGAGTGACAATTCAAGCACATTTTTTTGTTCAAAAAAAGCTTTTGACACGCAAAAAAGCCGAAACCAAAGGGATTTCTCTGATTTCGGCAATATATTCTTTTACATTTTTGTTAAAAATGCCAATTATGCTCTTGAAAGATATTCACCAGTACGAGTATCGATTTTGATCTTTTCTCCCTGGTTAACAAACAATGGAACCAATACAAGTGCGCCCGTTTCAACAGTAGCCGGCTTTGTAGCGCCTGTAGCTGTATCGCCTTTTACGCCTGGTTCTGTTGCAATGATTTCAAGTTCAACAGTAAGCGGTGGTTCAATAGCAAATGCTTTATTCTGATAGAAGCTTAATGTTACTTCTTCATTTTCTTTTACAAATTTCAAATCTTCATCTACTACATCTTCACCAACTGGAATCTGTTCATATGTTTCCATATCCATGAAGTAGTATAATTCACCATCATTGTAAAGGTACTGCATTTTCTTTCTTTCAATAATTGCATCTTCAAATTTTTCTGTTGGACGGAATGTAGTTTCTGTCACACTTCCTGTTAAGATATTCTTAATTTTTGTACGAACGAAAGCTGCTCCTTTTCCTGGTTTAACATGCTGGAAATCTAAACATTTATATACATTTCCTTCCCATGTAAAAGTTTTGCCTTTTTTGATGTCCCCTGCTGTAAATGCCATGGTATTCCTCCTTATAAGTGCATACGCACTGTATTTTATCTTATCATTAAAATATATTTCATTCTATAATAAATTCAAACATTTTTCAACCATTACTTTTGGTTTTGTAAAACTTTATTTCTGCATTTATTCTGATACGGAATGCAATGTTTTCATAACCTCTCTCAGCTCTTCAATTTTAATTTGTCCCGGAGCTGATAATTTTCCAACAGAACCAAACGTCAAAGCTGAACCGAAAATTTCTCCGCAAGTACGGGTTACAGCTCCAAGTCGGCCCATCGAAATCAGACACATCGGACACTTTATATGGTTAGCAGACGCTTCCTCTTCCGCCAAAAGCAGAGTAAGCACATCTTTCTTATTTTTCGGCATAACTGCCATTTTAATGATATCAGCACCAAATTCCTGCATTTTGCAAAGTCTTCTTACAATCTCGTCTTTCTCTGGTGTATTCTGAAAATCATGATTTGACATAACAACCTTTACGTTATGTGCGTGGGCATTCTCAATGATTTCCTTCACCTGATAATCTCCCGTGTAAAGCTCTACATCAATCATATCCACATATCCACTTTCAATAATTATTTTGCAGAGATTTACATAATCTTTGATGTCTATTTTCCTCTCTCCGCCCTCATCTGCACTGCGGAACGTAAACAGAAGTGGCATGTCGCCGATAATATCTCGAATCTCCGGCAATACAGATAATACTTTTTCTTTATTCAATATATCGCAGTACCAGTCTCCTCTCCATTCAACAATATCTGTGTGATGATCCACAACTTCTTGTGTTTTCAGTTTGATATCACGCCTTGAAATTCCCATTACTGACACACATATTTTAGGAATGCCTTCCCCAATCTTCACTCCTCGAACCTCTACTGTCTTCATTATAACATCCCTCTTTTCTTATCTTTTTTATAAAAATGAAGAACAATCTTTTCGAGATACCGTTTCAGCACGATCTGTATTTCTTCTTTCGGATGAATCGGTTTTACCAAAATACTTTTTATCCCTGTTCTTTTTGCTCCCCAGACGTCCGTAAACAACTGATCGCCAATAAAAATTGTTGTCTCTTCTTCTGTCTTCATTAATTCCATTGCTTTTTTATAATTCTTTGTCGATGGCTTATGCGCATCAAATACATATTTACTTTTCACCTGTTCCGCAAAAGGCTTTACTCTTGGTTCCTGGTTATTTGATATCAGACAGGTATCAAATCCAATATGACGCAGCTTTTCAAATAACTGAATTGCTCTTTCATCTGCTGGAAATCCATGCGGTACCAACGTATTATCAATATCAAAGATTAGGCCTCTGTACCCTTTCCGGTATAATTCTTCAAAACTAATCACATAAGTAGATGCAACATAGGCATCCGGATAAAATGTTCTAAACATTCTGCTCATCCATTTCTAATATTTTTTCTAGTATTTCTTCACAGATCTGTAATACTGTCTTATCATCTGTGCTTACGATCACATCCGCAGCCGCCTCATATTTAGGACGCCTTTCGTCCATAAGTTGCCGGATATATGATATATTCATATTACCACGCAAAAGCGGTCGATCAGTATTGTCTTTCACACGACTTAAAATTGTCTCCGGTGTTGCGGTCAGAAGGACAATTCTTCCATTCTTCTTCATTGCCTCTACGTTACATGCTCTCATAGCAGCACCGCCGCCACATGAAATGACAACATTCTCTTTTGACTGTAATTCTATCAGAAGCTGCGTTTCCAGACCACGAAAATATTCTTCCCCTTTTTCCCTAAAAATTTCTGAAATCTTCATGTCTTCCCGTTCTTCGATCAGCTTATCCATTTCGATAATTTCCATGGAAAATTTCGAATTCAAACAATTGGCAACTGTACTTTTTCCAGTCCCCATAAATCCAATCAGGGCAATATTCTTCATCTCATCATATTCCTTCCCAGCTGCTTTTTTATCTTTTTATTATAACAAAATTTTTTCAATCATTCCACACTATCTAATGCTTTTTTTACATTCAATTTGAACTCTTCCCAGGCGTCTTCGTTTTCCACAAAGTATTTTGGACAAATCTTTCCAGTAACATCATAATGCCTGATTACATCATTTTCGCTCAGTTCAAATTTATTGCACAACCATGCAGTGAGCTGTACCATAGACTGATACGTTTCTCTTGTAAATTCTCCACTCTCATCCGGATGGCAGCATTCAATAGAGACCGTATCTTTATTCCGTTCATTCGATGCATAGGCAATTTCCCATGTAGGAACACACTGTATAATTTCGCCGTCCAATCCTATAATAAAATGGCTGCTCGCCTTGGTAATATGTGTTTCCTGAAGTCCATTAAAGTAATCCCGGTTCTGCTTTGCAGTCGATCCTGGATTTGCCGTATAGTGTATGACAATTCCTGTAATCCTCTCTGATTCGGTTCCTGGCCTGGAATACTCATTTAAATCCAGTAAATCCACATCTATTTCCGGTTTCTCTGCAGTGATCTCATCATCGGAAAGTTCCCGATACTTATTTCCGAAAAAGACTCCTTTTATTTTTGTTATAATAAAAAATAAACAAAGAACACCCAAAACGCCTATAAGTATTCTTCTGTTTCTTTGTAATCTTCTCTTTTGTTTACCGGAACGTATGTTTTTCTTTCGCGATTTCTTCATATTAAGCCTCTTTAACTTTTGTATCATTTTATGCTTTTTCTTTTACTATAACGAAACTTTTTTTGAGAAACAATGCACTTTCGAAAACCTTAAGAAAGAATTGTCGATTTCTTAATTTCCTATATCATAAAAAGGAATATGCAAGCATTTCCGCTCGCCTTGCGTCTTCGCGTAAAGTCGCCGCCACCCGTAAAACGGGTGGCTCGGCTCGCTGGGTATAACCCCCTGACGCCGGACAGCGTCTCAAGGCGCCCCAGACTTTCTCTCCGTTCAAGTCACTATTGCACTTGACGCGTT
>Ga0129317_1000483_pt1 | contig 41776 bp, 36 predicted proteins | sample Cm1ome_FD_94430 | JGI IMG/M metagenome (GOLD analysis project Ga0129317, IMG submission 94430) | Eastern black-and-white colobus group fecal microbial communities from Wisconsin, USA - Cm1105 metagenome | ecosystem: Host-associated > Mammals > Digestive system > Large intestine > Fecal | place... | reverse complement strand
ATCGTCGATCCGCCGCACGATTCCAGTTGCCTTCATATCGAAAACTCCTTTTTGTGTGAATTGCGGTATCGTTGACAACTGGTAGTATCCTCAATATTTTCCGCCTTATGCCGGACCAGGGGCTGGAGAAGTTTGGAAGCACAGAAAAGAGTCTGTCAAAAATCAAAAAATTTCAAAAGTTTGCAACATATATACAGCCCCGGCTGTATATAGGGCAGAACGGCAGGAACGCCGATCAAAACGATAAAATCGGAAAGGAAATATGAGATGAACGTGAAACAACTGATGACCTTCGCACTGTCCGCTGTGATGGTGCTGTCCCTGGCCGCCTGCGGCCAGACTGCTTCGCAGACCCAGCCCGAAAAGGCCGCCGGGGAAAGCAATGTGGAGATCCCCAATCCCTTTGCAGACTGCGAGACGCTGGATGAAGCCATTCATATCACCGGGTTTGACATGGCGGTCCCTGAGGCCATGGAAGAATATGACCAACCCACGATCCAGGTGATGAGCGGGACCATGATCCAGGTGATTTACCGGAATGACGCCGATGAATCCGTCTCCATCCGCAAGGCGCCCGGTTCAGATGACATCAGCGGCGATTACAATGAATACGCGCAGAACGACACTGTTTCCGTCGGTAAACGGGAGGTGTCCATGAAGGGAGAGCAGGACCTGGTATATCTTGCTACCTGGACGAATAGCGGGTATACTTATGCTGTGTCCGCCAGCTCCGGCCGCTCCGAATCCGCTATGGCGGAGCTGGTCGCGGAGATTCAGTGAATCGAGTGGAGGCGGGCTGCCAAAGCTCCTCTGGCGGCCCGCAGTCAGGAAGGGAGAAAGACGAATGGGAGGCTGTATTGCCCGCGAACGGCCCCGGATGGGGTTGGCGGAATGGCTCGTCCTGATGGTGCAGTCCATTGCGCAGAAGATCAGCTTGGCGTTTTCCTCCGGGCAGGAAGATACGCAAAGAGAGAGCAGCCGTGCTGTCATCAATCAGCGGGCGGAACTGATCCTGGACACCTATGGCAACAGCATTTTACAGTACGCCTATAGCTATCTCCACAATAGGAGCGACGCGGAGGAGGTTTTGCAGGACACGCTGATCCAATTTTTGAAGACAGCGCCGGTTTTTGAGAGCCGGGAGCATGAAAAGGCGTGGCTCCTGCGGGTGACCGGGAATCTCAGTAAGAACCGCATCCGGTACAACGCGGTCCGGAAAACGGATGAATTACAGGAGAAGCTGGTAGCTGAACAGCGGGAGGACCTGTCCTTTGTGTGGGACGCCGTCAAGAGCCTGCCGGAAACATACCGGGAAGTGGTCCATCTGTTTTATCACGAGGGGTACTCTACAAAGCAGATCGCAGCCATCCTTGGGAAAAACGAAACGACGGTCCGCTCCAACCTGCACCGGGGACGCGCAAAGCTCAAAGAAGTGCTGAAGGAGGAATATGACTTTGAAGAAACGGTATGACGAGATCATAGATCAAATCGAAGTCACAGACGAGATGCGTGCACGCATCCTGCACAACCTCCGGGAAGCTGATCTGACGAAACAGGCCCAGCCGAAAGTTGTGCAGTTTTCCTCCATGAAGAAATATCTTTCCGTTGCCGCCTGCTTTGTCATTCTGATGGCCGGTGTGCTGACGCTGCCGAGATTACTGGGCCGTGAGCCCCAGCAGCCTGCGGAAGTCCTGAATCCCGGCGCGGACATTGTGGACGCAGCTACCCTTAAAGAACTCTCCGGGATGGTGGGCTTTGAAGTAGTGGAGGTTACCGGCCTGCCGTTCACGCCGGAGAAAGAAAGCTATACCGCCTTTGGAACAGATATGGCGCAGATCACGTACGAGGGGCAGGGGCAGAGCTGTACGTTCAGGAAGTCCGTGGGAAGTGAGGACAATTCCGGCGATTACAACGCCTATTCCGTAGTGGAGGAGATTTCCGTCGGAGAAGTCACCGCGACGCTGAAAGGGACCACTGACGGCTTTGCACTGGCGATCTGGTCAGACGGTGCTTTCTCTTATTCCTTGCAGCTTTCCGGTGGCCTGACCGCCGCAGAGTGGGAGGCGCTGATCGCAGGAGCGCGGTGACCGCAGTGAATCGCACAGAAAAAGAGAACGGGTATCCGAAAACCGGATACCCGTTCTTTGCAGTTGCTTGGATTTACTTCTTGGACTTGCCGCTCTCCCACTTGGTGACGCACAGGGAGCAGGCGATGTCGCCGGTGACGTTCAGGCAGGTACGGCCCATGTCGAACAGACGGTCCACACCGTAGATGATCATGATCAGGTTCACGTCGATGCCCATGGCGGTCAGCACCATAGCCAGCATGATCATGCCGGCACCGGAGACGCCCGCAGTGCCGATGGAGGCCAGGGTGGCGGTGACCACGATGGTAATCATCTGGCCGATGGTCAGGTGCATGCCGGCGCAGGTGGCCAGGAACACGGTGGCCACGCACTGGTAAATGGCGGTGCCGTCCATGTTGATGGTGGAACCCAGGGGCAGCACGAAGGCGGCGATGTCATCCTCAGCGCCCAGCTCATGGGCACACTCCTTGGAGACCGGCAGAGTGGCGGCGGAGGAGGTGGAGGTGAAGGCGAACATCATGGCGGCGAAGGCGCCCTTGAAGAACTTTGCGGGGCTGATGCCGGCAAAGGCCTTGGCAGAGAAGGAGTACACCAGCACAGCGTGGAGGATATAGGCAATGTAGGCGCACAGCAGCACCAGGGCCAGAGAGCCCAGGATCTCGGCACCCTGAGTAGCCACGACCCAAGCCATCATGGTGAACACGCCGATGGGGCTGAGGCTGATGATGAATTCCATCAGGCGGTTGATGACCTCGTTGAAGGAGGACACAATGTCGCAGCACAGCTTGCCCTTCTCACCGGCAGCCATGATGGCGCCGCCGAAGAACAGGGCGATGACAATGACCTGCAGCATGTTGGCCTTGGTGAAGGCGTCCCACATGTTGCTGGGGAAGATGCCCACCAGGGTGTCCATGAAGTTGGCGCTGGTGGCCTTCTCCCACACGGCGCCCTCTTCCAGGGTCAGAGTGGGGAACAGGCCGGCACCGTTGAAGATGTTGGCCATCACCAGACCGATGACGCAGGCCACGGCGGTGGTGCACAGGAAAAACGCCACAGTCTTCCAGCCCACAGCGCCCACCTTCTTCATGTCATCCATGGACAGGATGCCGTCGATCATGGAGAACAGCACCACGGGGACCACGATGAACTTCAGCAGGTTGACGAAGATGGTGCCGAAGGGCTTCAGATAGTTGGCGGTAAAATCGGCCGTGCCGGTAAAATAGCAGATCAGGCCCACCACGACGCCCAGGACCAGGGCAATCAGGATCTGCATGGGGAGACTCATTTTTTTCTTCATACATTCACCTCATACTCTTTTTTCTCTTACTTCGCGCACTTCATCACAGCAGTGTGGCACAGCTGCATTTGAAATATCCATCAGTATATCAAAAAAATGCGGGGCTGTAAAGAATTTGTGAAAATTTTGTGAACGAACGGAGCAATCAAGGCGCCTTGACACGGTATCCGGCAAAGCGGATGGCCGCCTTTGCCAGCTCCTCCGTGGGGTCCACCACGGGAGCGTCCAGGGCCAGGGCCTGGGCAGCCAGGGGCAGCTCCGTGCAGCCTAAAATCAAGTAACCGGCGCCCCGGGCGGTGAGGGCCTCCACCACGGATTCCATGTCCGCCCGGTAGGACTCCGGGCCTTTCCCGGCCTTGACGCCGTCGTAGATCACCCGCATCAGGGCGTCCTGCTCCGCGTCATTGGGCAGAAGGCAGGATACGCCTTCCTGTTCCAGCGCCGCCTGATACAGTCCGGCGGACAGGGTACCCTTCGTTGCCAGCACCGCTGCGGTGCCGCCGGGGAACCGAGCGGCGCAGGCCTTGGCGGTGGCCTCCAGCATGCTGAGAAAGGGCACCTTAGTCAGGGCCTGGAGCCGGGGCAGAAAGTAGTGGGCGGTGTTGCAGGGCATGATGAAGCAGTCCGCGCCGCAGGCCTCCAGCTTCCGCAGGGAGTCCGTCATGGCAGGGAGGGGGTCAGTGCCGCCGGAGAGAATAGCGGCGGTGCGGTCCGGGATGGAGGCGTTGTCGTCGATGTAGATGCGGATGTGGTCGTTGTCCCGGGCGGCGTCCGTCAGCAGGACGATCCTGCGGAACAGATCCGCCGTGGCAAGCGGCCCCATGCCGCCCAAAATACCGATGCTCTTTTTCATAGTGCGCACCTCAGCTCCAGAATTCGGGGAACAGCAGCTCGCTGCCCACCTTCAATGTCAGCAGGATCAGGACGATGATGACGGTGGGCCGGACGATCCTGCTGCCATTTTTGATGGCAAGGCCCGCGCCGATGTAGTGGCCCGCGATGGAGGCCACGGCGGAGATGAGACCCACGCCGATAAAAACCTTCCCCGCCATCAGGGCGGTGAACAGGCTCCCCAGGTTGGAGGACAGGTTGATGACCTTGACGCCTCCGGCGGCGTGGCGGGTGTCCAGCTTGGCAAGGCGGATGAAGATCAGCATCAGGAAGGTGCCGGTGCCGGGGCCGTAATACCCGTCGTAGGCGCCGATGACGAAAGAGGCCGCCCAGACGATGGCCGCCTGCTTTCTGAAATCGATCTCTCCCGGCTCGTCGGGCCACTCCCTGGTTCGCAGGGTGACGAAGGCCACCACCGGCAGCACGAACAGCAGCAGGTATTTCAGCACCACGTCCGGGGTGTGGAGCTGGAGCCAGGTGCCTCCCATGGAGCCCAGCAGGGCCAGAACGATGGAGGGGGCAAAGAGCTGCCAGTTCACATAGCCGTTTTTGATGAACCGGGCGGTGGAGAAGATGGTGCCGATGCCGGCGGAGAGCTTGTTGGTGCCCAGGGCGTAATAGGTGGGCAGGCCGGTGAAGGCAATCAAATAGGTAGGGACGGAGATAATGCCGCCGCCTCCGGCGATGGCGTCCATGAAGGATGCCAGGAACACGCCCACGCAGATCAGCAGAACGACCCACAGGGGAAAGCCGTTGATGGTAAAGTCCGTCAAAAATGAAAACATATACGCCTCCTGGAAGAAACGACAAAAATCAACTCATTTTAGCAGACAGAGCGGGTAAAATCAAGATATGCCCGGCGGGGGGTACAGAAAATGAAATATTTGTAATCGCTGTAAAATTTTTGCAAAAAAACGACAAAAATGCACAAAAAATATGGGCAAATCAGAAAATAAACTGGGAGAATAAACCAAAAGCCGCTGTTTTTTTCGACGGAGGTATCCTTGACGGTCATTTTTGGAAGAAGTATAATAAATTAGAAACTGTATGCGTGTGAAGAGAGGACGGCGCCGGGAGACCTCCCGGTCCGGCACCGCAGCGGGGCGGAGCCCCCCGCGCAGGAAGAAAATACAGGCAAAGGAGCTGGAGAAACCATGAAAAAAGAATGCATCGCCATGCTGCTGGCCGGCGGCCAGGGCAGCCGGTTATATGTGCTCACCGGCGAGATGGCGAAGCCTGCCGTCCCCTTTGGCGGCAAATACCGCATCATCGACTTTCCCCTGTCCAACTGCACCAATTCCGGCATTGATACCGTGGGTGTTTTGACCCAGTACCGCCCTCTGGAGCTGAACAGCTACATCGGCAGCGGCCAGCCCTGGGACCTGGACGGCAGCGACGGCGGCGTACATATTCTGCCCCCCTATCAGGGCAGCAAGGGCGGCACCTGGTACAAGGGCACCGCCAACGCCATCTATCAGAACATCGGCTTCATCGACCTGTATGATCCCGAGTATGTGGTGATCCTCTCCGGTGACCACATCTATAAGATGGACTACTCCGACATGGTGGCCCGCCACAAGGCAGCCAATGCCGCCTGCACCATCTCCGTCATGGAGGTGCCCTGGGCGGAGGCCTCCCGTTTCGGCATTATGGCCGTCAATGAGGAGGACATGATCACGGAGTTTGCCGAAAAGCCCAAGGAGCCCAAGAGCAACCTGGCCTCCATGGGCATCTACGTCTTCTCCTGGCAGGCCCTGCGGAAGTACCTGACCGAGGACGAGGCCGACTCCAACTCCGAGAACGACTTCGGCAAGAATGTCATCCCCGCCATGCTGAACAATGGCGAGCGGATGGCGGCCTACCGCTTCGCCGGCTACTGGAAGGACGTGGGCACCCTGGAGTCCCTGTGGGACGCCAATATGGACATGCTGTCCCCCGAGTCCGGCCTGGACCTGAGCGACGAGTCCTGGCCCATCTACGCCCGCTCCGTCAACGCGCCGCCCACCTTCCTGGGAAGTGGTTCCCGTGTGACCCACAGCGCTTTTAACCGCGGCAGCGACATTGAGGGTACAGTGGAGAACTCCGTGCTGTCCCCCAACGTGGTGGTGGGCGCGGGTGCCCGCGTCAGCTATTCCGTGCTGCTGCCCGGTACGGTGGTGGCCCCCGGCGCCGTGGTGGAATACGCCATCCTGGGCGAGGAGTGCCGCATCGGCAGGGACTGCCATGTGGGCGGTGCGCCCGAGAGCGCGGAGGGCGGCAAATGGGGCCTGACGGTCCTGGCGCCCCGCTGCCAGGTGGCTGACGGGAGACAGGTGGCGCCCGGCACCATGCTGGACCGCAACGGTGAGGAGGTGTCCAAATGAACGGACTGCACGGAATTATCTTTTCCTATGAAAAGCGCAACGATCTGCGGGAACTGAGCGAGATCCGCTCCTCCGCGTCCATCCCCTTCGGCGGACGGTACCGCATGGTGGATTTTGCCCTGTCCAACCTGGTGAACGCCGGTATGACGGACGTGGGCGTGGTGCTCCACGGCCGCTATCAGAGCATGGTGGACCATCTGGGCACCGGCAAGGTTTGGGACCTGAGCCGTAAGCGCGGCGGCCTGCGCATCCTGCCGCCCTTCAACTATCAGAAGGACTGGGGCACCATGCCCTTCCGGGGCAAGCTGGAGGCCCTGGCCGGTGTTCGTACCTATCTGGACACCATCCGCCAGGACTATGTGGCCCTGATGGAGGGCGACCTGGTGGCCAACCTGCCCCTGGCGGACATCTATGAGCGCCATATCAAATCCGGCGCGGACATCACCGTGGTCTGCGGGAACGACAGCTTCGCCACTGCCGACGGCACCTATTTCGAGAAGAACGCCGAGGGCCGGGTCACGGAGGTCCTCTACAACCTGACCACTCCTCGGGGCTACCGGGGCCTGGAGGTCTATATTGTCTCAACCAAGCTGCTGAAGGAGTTGGTGGACGAGTGCCACGCCAAGGACCAGTTCAGCTGGCGCCGGGACGTGCTGCGGGCCAAAAAGGACACCCTGAACTTGCGCACCTATATCTGGGAGGGCTTCGCCGCCCAGGTCCGCTCCGTCCAGGAGTATTATGACCGCAGCATGCAGCTGCTGGACCCTGCCATCCGGGCGGAGCTGTTCACCGCCCAGCGCCCCATCCGGGCCAAGGGCGCGGACAAGTCCTCCACCTATGTGGGCCCCAACGGCCGCTGCGTCAACTCCCTGGTGGCCGAGGGCTGCCGCATCGAAGGAACGGTGGAGAATTCCGTCCTGTTCCCCGGCGTGGTGGTGGAGGCCGGCGCTGTGGTCCGGAACAGCGTGCTGTTTAAGGAAGACGTGGTGAGCGCCAACAGCCAGCTGGCCTATGTGATCGCGGATAAGGACGTGATCGTCCAGCCGGGCCGTAGCCTCATGGGTCACGGCACCTATCCCCTGGTCATCGCCAAGGGCAGTATCGTTTAAGTCTTGAAGGGGGGACTTGCGTCCCCCCTTTCCCCAGCATATCGGTAAACCGATTACGAAATGGATTTTGTGATGAAAAGGAGTACTTTATGAAGATTTTGTATGCGACCAGCGAGGCTGTCCCCTTCTGTAAGACCGGCGGACTGGCGGACGTGGCCGGCTCCCTTCCCGCGGCACTGGCCGCCGAGGGCGCCGAGGTGGCGGTAGTCCTGCCCCTGTACCAGAAGGTAAAGGAGAAGTTCGGCGACCAGCTGCACTTCGAGTGCTATGACTTCGTGGACCTGGCCTGGCGGCACAGCTACTGCGGCCTGTTCTCCCTGGAGAGAGACGGCGTCACCTGGTACTTCCTGGACAATGAACAGTACTTCAACCGCCCCGACCTGTACGGCTACATGGACGACGGCGAGCGCTTCGGCTTCTTCTCCCGGGCCATCGTGCGGATGCTGGACCACCTGAAATTCTGGCCGGAGGTCATCCACTGCAACGACTGGCAGACCGCTCTGGTGCCCATTTATCTGAAGGATGACGGCGTTCGGGAGGACCGCTTCCGCTCTATTAAAACGGCGCTGACCATCCACAACATCGAGTACCAGGGCCGCTACGGCATGGAGTCCCTGGGCAATCTGTTCGGCCTGAATCAGGGCTGGGCCAACGACGGCACCATCGTCATGGACGGGGATGTAAACCTGCTGAAGGGCGCCATCCTTTGCGCCGACGCCGTCAACGCCGTGTCCCCCTCCTACGCCAACGAGCTGAAGATGGCCTATTTCGCCCACCGGCTGGAGAACATCATGCGCCAGTGCGACTACAAGCTGTCCGGTGTGCTCAACGGTATCGACATGAAGCTGTACGACCCCTCCACCGACCAGCGCATCACCGCCCGGTACTCCATGGAGGACATGAGCGGCAAGGCGGAGAACAAGACCGCCCTGCAGAGGATGCTGGGCCTGCGGGAGGAAGCAGATACCCCCATTCTGGCCATCGTCAGCCGGCTGGTTTCCCACAAAGGTTTGGACTTGATTTGCGAGGTTCTCCATGATATTATGGAGCTCCCGGTGCAGTTGGTGATTCTCGGCAAGGGCGACCAGAGATATGAGGAGTTCTTCTACTGGGCCGCCCAGCAGTACAATGGCCGCATGGCCGTGCGCCTGGACTACAACGAGGCCCTGTCCATGGCCATTTACGCCGGCGCCGACCTGTTCCTGATGCCCTCCAAGAGCGAGCCCTGCGGTCTGAGCCAGATGATTGCCATGCGCTATGGCACCGTGCCCATCGTCCGGGAGACCGGCGGCCTGAAGGATACCGTCCACGCCTACGAGGCCTGGCGGGATGCCGGCAACGGCTTTACCTTCGCCAACTACGCCAGCGGCGACATGCTCTATGTGATCCGGGAGGCGGTACAGCTGTACAAGGAGAATCCCGAGGCCTTTGGTCGTCTGCGGATGCGGGCCATGTCCGGGGATTTCAGCTGGGCCAGAAGCGCCAAGGACTATCTGCGGATCTACGCCAACATCACCGGGCAGCCCTGGCCCGTGCCCGCTCCTGCTGCGGAGGAGCCCGCCGTGACGGCCTTCGCCGAGGAGAAGCCGGAAGCAGCCGCTCCCGAGGAGGCCCCCGCCGAGGAGAAGCCCAAGAAGAAAACCGTCCGCAAGACCGCGGCCAAGAAGACCGAAAAGGCCGAGAAGAAGGCTGAGAAGGCGGAGAAAAAGACCGTGAAAAAGGCGGCCGCAAAGAAGGAGCGCGCCAAAAAAGATACCGAAAAAAAAGAGACCCCGAAAAAAGAGACAAAGAAGAAAGGGCCCGCCAAGTCCAAGAAGGAGGATCAGGCGGAGTAAACAACATCCATGACACCATTTACCACGAAAACACTGGAAGAGGCGCTGACCGCCAAGCTGATGCTGAACTTCGGCAAGGCGCCTGACGAAGCCACAGACCAGGAGATGATGAAGGCCAGCGCCCTGGTACTCCGGGACGTGATGGCTATCCGCGGTGTGGAAACACACAAGGAGACCCGCCGGGAGCAGAAGAAGCAGGTGCACTACCTGTCTCTGGAGTTCCTCATGGGCCGCAGCCTGATGAAGAACGCCTACAACCTGGAGGTTCTGCCCCAGCTGAAGGAAGCCCTGGAGCACCTGGGCTTCAAGGCTGCCGACATCTTTGAGCTGGAGCCCGACGCGGGCTTGGGCAACGGCGGCCTGGGCCGCCTGGCCGCCTGCTATCTGGATTCCATGACCACCCTGGAGATCCCCGCCACCGGCTATTCCATCTGCTATGAGCTGGGTATCTTCAAGCAGAAGATCGTGGAGGGCCAGCAGGTGGAGCTGCCGGACGACTGGAAGGACCTGGGCGCGGCCTGGCTGCTGCCTAAGCCCGAGGAGGCCCAGGAGGTCCGCTTCGGCGGCACCCTGCGGGAGTTCTGGGACGACGGTCACCTTCACATCGTCAACGAGAATGCCATCACCGTCCAGGCCATCCCCTGCGACATGGTGGTGGCGGGCTACGGCACCAAGCATGTCAACACCCTGCGCCTGTGGGACGCCCGCGCCAGCCATCCCGTGGATATGGCCCTGTTTTCCCGTGGTGAATATGTGAAAGCGGCCGAGGAGGAGGCCATGGCCCGGACCATCGCCCGCATCCTCTATCCCGAGGACAACCATTACGAGGGCAAGTCCCTGCGCCTGAAACAGCAGTATTTCTTCGTGTCCGCCACGGTGCAGTCCATTGCCCGGAATCATCTGGAGACCTACGGCACCCTCAAGAACTTCCACGAGAAGAACGTCATCCAGATCAACGACACCCATCCCACCCTGGTGATCCCCGAGCTGATGCGTATTTTCATCGACGAGGCCGGCATGAGCTGGGACAAGGCCTGGGACATCACCTGCCAGTCCGTGGCCTACACCAATCACACCGTTCTGGCCGAGGCCCTGGAGCACTGGCCCCAGAGTCTGGTGGAGACCCTGCTGCCCCGTATCTGGCAGATCATCCAGGAGATTTCCGCCCGCTGGCAGCAGAAGGTGGAGGACTTCTACCACGATCCCGTCAAGACCCAGAAAATGGCAATCCTCTGGGACGGCGAGGTCCGCATGGCCAACCTGTGCATCGCCGGCGGCATGGCCGTCAACGGCGTCAGCGGCCTCCACTCCGACATTCTGAAGAAGGACGTTTTCAAGGAAGCCTGCGGCATGGAGCCCTGGAAGTTCCAGAACGTCACCAACGGCATCGACCACCGCCGCTGGCTCAGCGAGATCAACCCCGGCCTGGATGGCCTGATCCGGGACCTGACGGGCGGCGACGACTACCTCACCCACCCTGCCGCCCTGCGGAAGCTGGACGCCTATGCCGATGACAAGACGGTCCAGGAGCGGCTGGCCGCCATCAAGCGGAAGAACAAGGAGGACTTCGCGGCCTACGCCAAGAAGACCCGGGGCGTGGTGCTGAATCCCGACGCCATCTTCGACGTGCAGGTGAAGCGGCTTCATGAGTACAAGCGCCAGCTGCTGAACGTACTGCACATCATCAGCCTGTATCAGAAGCTGCAGGAAGACCCCAATGCCATCACCCACCCCCACACCTTCCTCTTCGGCGCCAAGGCGGCCCCCGGCTATGCCGTGGCCAAGCGCATCATCCGCCTGATCAACTCCCTGGCGGACGAGATCGACCACAACCCCGCTTGCCGTGACAAGCTGCAGGTGGTGTTCCTGGAGAACTACCGGGTCTCCCTGGCGGAGCGGCTGATGCCCGCCAGTGAGGTCAGCCAGCAGATCTCCACCGCCGGCAAGGAGGCCAGCGGCACCGGCAACATGAAGTTCATGATGAACGGCGCCCTGACCGTAGGTACTCTGGACGGCGCCAACGTGGAGATGCACGAGGTTCTGGGCGACGAGAACATGTTCCTCTTCGGCCTCCACGCCGACGAGGTGGAGCGGCTGAAGAAGGAGGGCTACGTGCCCCAGCGGCTGTACAACCGGGACCCGGTGCTGCACAACTGCCTGAACGCCCTGCGGAAGGGCTTCCGGGACGGCGTCAGCTACGAGGACCTGTATCAGCGGCTGCTGTTCGGCGCCGGCGGCAGCCCCGCCGACGAGTACCTGCTGCTGGCGGACTTCCAGTCCTACTGCCAGGCGGAGCAGCGCATGGCGGAGACCTACCGCAACGCTGAGCAGTGGAACTGCATGAGCATCCACAACATCGCCCGCAGCGGCATCTTTGCCGCTGACCGGGCCGTGGCGGAGTACGCCGACAACATCTGGCACGTGCCCCATAAATAAGCAAAAAGGTCCCCGGCCGTTTTGGCCGGGGACCTTTTTTCAAAAACGCGGACAGGAGAACCCCTGTCCGCGTTCTACCGTTCTTTACTTAATCCCAGCAAATAATCGGTGCTGACACCGTAATACCTGCTCAAAGTGATCAGATGGTGGATGGGCAATTCATTGGCGCCGCGTTCATACCTGGCGTACATGGTCTGGGAGGTCCCCAGGACTTCGGCGATCTGCGTCTGGGTCTTGTCGGCGTCTTCCCGCAAGTCGCGCAAAATGCGGACATAGGCCATCTCATCCACGTTTGACACCTCCGTTCAGAGAAAAGTCTTTGCATGTTCAATTTATCATAAAAAGGGGAATCCCATGTAGAGGTAATACAAAATTTTACTACAAAAATACATGCTTTTCTTTCCAAAAACAATGGAATAATGTGGTTTTTGTGCAGATTTTTACTAAATTCCAAAACTTCCTGGGAAAAAGGATGATTCTGCGCCATCCTTTGCCGTTCCGCTTTACAAGAAGCTGTTTTACGGTTATAATACTACCTGAAATTCAGTCAAAAGAAAAGGAAAAACGCTATGGAATATACAGAAGGTGTACGATTCGACAGCTTAGGACTGTCTCCCGAGATCATGCGGACCATCGCCCAGCGGGAGATCGAGGTCTCCACGCCGGTGCAGGCGGGCTGCATCCCTCCCATGATGGACTGGCAGGACGTAATCGCCAAGGCCCCCACCGGCACGGGCAAGACCTTTGCCTACGGCATCCCCATCGTGGAGCATATCGACCCGGAGGACGAGTCCGTGCAGGCCGTCATCCTGGCCCCCACCCGGGAGCTGGCCATCCAGATCACCGATGAGATCCGGGACCTGTCCCGGTACAAGCCCGGCGTCCGCTGCGTCTGCCTGTACGGCGGCCAGCCCATCGGCCGGCAGATTGACACATTGAAGAAACGTCCCCAGATCGTGGTGGCCACCCCCGGCCGCCTCAGCGACCACATGAAGCGCCGCACCGTCCGGGTGGACACCGCCCAGACCGTGGTGCTGGACGAGGCGGACCGGATGCTGGACATGGGCTTCATCCACGATGTGACCCGCCTGCTGGACCGGATGGACAAGCGGAAGAACCTGGGACTGTTCTCCGCCACCATCTCCCGGGAGGTCATGGATATTGCCTGGGTCTATCAGCGGGACGCGGCGGAGATCACCGTCCGGGAGGACGAGAAGAACAAGCCCGACATCAAGCAGTTCCGCATGGACGTGAGCTACGACGGTAAGGCCGACGCCATTGAGAAGATTCTCAACGAGACCGGCTTCGACCGCTGCATGGCCTTCTGCAACACCAAGGGCTCCACGGAGCGCATCACCAAGTTCCTCCAGCTGCGGGGTATTGACGCCGAGTGCATCCACGGCGACATTCCCCAGAAGAAACGGGAGCAGGTGATGGACAAGTTCCGCCAGGGCAAGCTGCGGGTCTTTGTCTCCACCGATGTGGCCGCCCGGGGCATCGACGTGGACGACGTGGACATCGTGTTCAACTGCGACGTGCCCGACGAGAACCAGGACTATATCCACCGCATCGGCCGCACCGGCCGGGCCAAGCGCCAGGGCATCGCCGTCAGCCTCATCGCGGACTATCCCTCCAAAATGAGAATTGATGACATCGCCAAGAAGACCCGGAACGAGATCGTCCCGGTAAAGTTCGACGAGAACGGCAAGCTGGCCCCCGCCTGATCAACAGAACAGCGCTCCGGTGAGAACCGGCATCAAAGGGAACGCCTGAACGGGCTGCACATGTTCGGGCGTTCCTTTCTTCCGCAAAAAGCGGAATTCCACGAAAGCTGGTGCAATCAATGGGATGGATCAATATTTGGGGCTTGATCATGATGGCCGTCATCATGATTCCAAACATCATTTTTGCATGGAAATGCAGGGACGGCTTTGAAAACAAATGGAATTGCCCTGCGGTGGAATTTTTGGAACAGGCGGGAAGATTCGGCTGCTTTGGCTTTATGAGCATCAACGTTCCGGGGACCTGGTTTGGCTGGCGGTCCGATGAAGCGTTTGCCGTGTATCTGATGGTGGATATCATACTGGTACTGCTCTATTGTGCCATATGGGCTGTCTGCTTTCGAAAAAACAGTGTGTTTCGCGCGCTGGCCCTTTCCATCATTCCTTCCGTCATATTTCTGTTCAGCGGGATCATGAGCCGATCCATTTTGCTGACCGCTTCCGCCTGCATTTTCGCTCCTTGCCATATTGCCATTTCCTATATGAATGCCAGATGGACGCTGTCGGACCGGAAAAATTGATGTCGGAACGAAAAACATGCTGCTGTTCTGAATCAGGCCCCGCCGGGAACGGCGGGGCCTTTTGCGGCTTTTCCGCACCTCTGAGAAAAAATAGGGGCGAAGGAGGCCAAAGAACCGGTAGATTTATGAACAATTTCTAAAATTTTGTAATTATTTGTCACTTTTTTGTCCAGCTGACTTTACAAGTACGCCAAAATTCTTTATAATATTTGTGATTTTTATCAAATGTGGTGCTGCTTTCGCGGCACTTGATTTTTTCAATGCAAAAGGAGCCGGTCTATGCGCAAACTGAAAAGGGCCGTGTCATTGCTGCTGGCGGCGGTGCTGTGTATGATCCTGCTGGCGGGATGCGCGGATGGCGGGGACGGCGTTTCCCTGTCCATTTCCGTGGGGAGCCGGGTGACGACCCTGGACCCCATTTATGCCGAGGATATCAACAGTCAGACGGTGTTGGCCCATCTCTATGAAAATCTGATGAAGGTGGCGCCGGACGGCGCCGGAGGCACTGCCGTGGTCAACGGCATGGCGAAAAATGTGGATGTGGAGGAGAACTTCGACGGGACTGTCACCTACACCTTCCGCCTCCGCAGCGCCCGGTGGTCCGACGGGGAGAGCGTCAAGGCATCGGATTTCGTCTACGCCTGGCAGCGCCTGGCGGACCCGGCCAGCTATTCTCCCTACGCGGCTCTGCTGAGCGTGGTCTGCGGCTATGAGGAGGCCCGGGCCGCCGGAGATATGAGCCTGCTGCAGGTGACAGCCAAAAACGCCACCACCCTGGTGGTGACCCTGAACGGCAATTACGACTGGTTCCTGCGGGAGGTCTGTACTTCCCCTGCCACCATGCCCCTGCGCAGGGATGTGGTGCAGTGTCTGAAGGAGGCAGGCATTCAGGCTGCCGGGGCGGACGGCGAGGCTCTGTCCTGGTGGAGCGACCCCACGGCCCTGGTGACCAACGGGCCCTATCTGGCCACGGCTTACGAGCCCAATGATTATCTGGAGCTGAGCAGCAGCGAACGGTACAACAGCGACCAGCTGGGCCCGGAGACCCTGACCTTTCGGTTCGCGGCGGACGCGGCGGAGGCCTGGGGCATGTATGAGGCAAAGGAAGTGGATGCCGTCTGGCCCCTGCCCCAGGAGCGGCTGACAGAGCTGGCGGCGGCCGAGGAATGGACTACCATCCCGCAGCTGGGCACCTACACCGTGCTCTACAACTGCGGCCACGAGCTGCTGGAGGATGCGCTGATCCGTCAGGCCATGGCTCAGGTCATCGACCGGAACGCCTTGGCGGCGGCTGCCGGAGTCACCGCCCAGGCGGCGGAGGGTCTGGTGCCCCACGGTGTTCCGGAAAATGAGGAAGGTGACTTTCGCACGGAGGGCGGCGCCCTGCTGGACAATGACCCGGAGCGGTATGAGGAGCGCTGCCAGCAGGCGAGGGAGACCTTGAGCGAGGCCGGCTATGACCGGGGCTCCGCCCTGGGAGAGCTGGAGTATCTCTATGTGGAGGAGGGCACCAACGCCGCCGTGGCGGAGGAGTTGTGCCGTCAGTGGCAGGAGGTCCTGGGCATCACGGTGGTGCCCAGGGGCGTTACCACCCGGGAACTGTGGTCCGCGCTCCGCACCAGGGAGTACACCCTGGCGGGAGTGAATCTGGAGGCCCCCGGTAACGACGCGGAGTGCTTCCTGATGGACTGGACCTCTGACAGCCAGGATAATGTGGCAGCCTACGAGAACAGCGCTTATGACACCCTGATGGCGATCATTGCCAGCGCGGCGGACGGCACCGCCCGCATGGGCTGCCTTCACGACGCGGAGGCCCTGCTGCTGGGCGACTACGCCCTGAGCCCCCTGTACACCATGGGGACCGCCTGGGAACTGCGGGACACGCTGACCGGTGCGGTACGAGATGCCCGGGGCTGGTTCAACTTCTCCACTGTGGTGGCAAGGCCCATATAAAACAAAACGAACAGAGAAAGGAAGGACGCTCAGGCGTCCTTCCTTTTTGCTTGAAGAAAAAAGACCGGGGATGGCGGTGCCATCCCCGGTTGGTGGAACGGTTGCGGAAAATGCTTACTTGCCGGCCTCGATCATGTTGTCCAGCATCACATAGTCGGAGACGGGAACTTCTTTCTCTACGGCGCCGGCCGCGATGAAGTTGTCCTGCTGGACCTTGTAGTAATGCTCGATGGAGCCGTCGGCGGCGCCGGCAGCCACTTCCTTGCCGGTGAACCAGTCGGCAACACCGCGCTCGGCGTAGACAGAATCATAGTCGGTCTTGGTCTGGTCGGCTACGTACTGAGCGACTTCCTCATAGTTGCCGTCGGCAGCGTAATCCATGGCCTTGTACAGAGCCTTGGTGAAGCGCAGGACCTTGTCGGCGTTCTCCTCAGCGTACTTGGGAGTCACAATCCAGCTGGCTAGAGAGACCGTGGTGTCAGAGAAGGTCATGTTGTCGCACAGCAGGGTGCCCTTGTCGCCCAGCTCTTCCATGATCTTCAGGCTGTTGGGGGACCAGGTGGAGCAGGCGTCCACGCCGCCGGACAGCATGGCGGTGACGATGTTGGAGGCGTCCATATCCATGGCCTTGATGTCATCCATGGTCAGGCCGGCCTTCTCCAGACCGTTCTTCAGGATATCCTCGCTGGAGGTACCGGAGGAATAAGCCACAGTCTTGCCCTTCAGGTCTTCCAGGGTCTTGACGTCGGGGCCGCCGATGACGGCGTCACCGTTGGAGATGTGGGACAGGGCGAAAATCTTGGCGTTGCCGTTGATGCACAGCTTGTGGGCGCCCTGGCCGATGTAGCCCATGTCGATGGAGCCGGATTCCATGGCGGCGATGATGGTCGGGCCGTCAGCGAACTCCATCAGGTTGACGGTGATGCCGGCTTTCTCGAAATAGCCCTTGTTGATGGCGGTAGTCACGGACCACAGGCTGCCGTAGTTGGGCATGTAGGCGATGTTCAGGGTGATAGGCTCCTCAGCGGGCTCGGCGGGGGTGTTATCTGCCGGCTGCTCGGTCTGCTCGGGCTCCTTGGTCTCGGCGGGAGCGGGCTCATCCTTGGCACCGCAGGCGGCCAGGGACAGGACCATCACGAGCGCCAGCAGCAAGGAAATCAACTTGTTCTTCATCTTGTACCTCCAAAAAATGTTTTTATTCCACCGGGCACAGCCCGAAGTGGTTCGACTTATTTGCGGACTTCCAGGTATTCCTGATAGACCTCGCCCCAGATCTGGGCCTTCAGGTCCAGGAAGTCCTTCTGCATTTTCAGGTCCTGGGTGCGGGGATAGGGCAGGTTGATGTCGATAATGGTCTTGATGCGGCCGGGGCGGGCGCTCATGACGATGACCTTGGTTGCCAGGATGATGGCCTCCTCCACATCGTGGGTAATAAAGAAGCAGGTCTTCTTTTCTTCCTGCCAGGTCTTGGTCAGCTCAGCCTGCAGCTGGGTGCGGGTCTGGGCGTCCAAGGCGCCGAAGGGCTCGTCCATCAGCAGCACCTCGGGCTGCACGGCGTAGGCGCGGGCGATGGCCACGCGCTGCTTCATGCCGCCGGACAGCTCCTTGGGATAGGCGTCCACGAAGCCCTCCAGGTCCACCATCTTGATGTACTTCATGGCGATCTCTTTGGCCTGGTCGTCGGGCATGCCCTTCAGCTTCAGACCGAACATGACGTTCTTCAGCACGGTCAGCCAGGGGAACAGGGCGTACTGCTGGAACACCACGCCGCGCTCGGTGCCGGTGCCCTCCACCTTCTTGCCGTCCACATACACCGCGCCGCTGGAGGGCTCCAGCAGGCCCGCGATGATGTTCAGCAGGGTGGACTTGCCGCAGCCGGAGGGGCCCACCACGCAGATGAACTCGTTCTCGTAGATGTCCAGGTCCACGCCGTTAAGAGCGACCATTTTGCCCTGACGGCCGTCGTAGATCTTCTCCACATGGTCGATTCTGACCTTCAGATTTCTCTCTTCTCCTGCCATCCCGTCAGCTTCCTTTCTAATGTTTTGATGATTTTTTCAGAGGTGATGCCGATGATGCCGATCAGAATGATGTACAGCAGCATGGGGGCCACTTCAAAGCTGTTGCTGAAAGAGCGGATACGCATGCCCATGCCGGCGGAGGCGCCGGTTGACTCGGCGGCGATCAGAGTGGTCAGGGCCACGGAGACGCCCAGGCGGACTGCGGTGAGGATGAAGGGGGTAGTGGCGGGGAACACGACCTTGATGAACAGGTCCTTGTCCTTGGCGCCCAGCACTCGGGCTGCCTTTAACAGCGTCTCATCCACATTGCGGACGCCCTGATAGATGGTGACGGTCATGATCAGGAAGGTGGCCAGCCAGATGACGATGATCTGGGGCTTGCGGCCAACGCCCACGGCAATGACCACCAGAGGCACGTAGGCCAGAGGGGGAATGTTGCGAATGAACTGGATCCAGGGCTCTAGGATGTTCCGCACCGGCAGATACCAGGCCATCAGGAAGGCCACGGGGACCGCCGTCACAAAGCCCAGAGCGAAGCCGGAGAGCACGGAGATCATACTGCTGATGAAGTCCTCCGCCAGGACGCCTCTGGAAATGACAGTGCCCAGGGCCTGCAGAATGGCCGGCAGAAAGGGGAAGCTGCGGGCCGTCTTTTCATTGACAGACAGGAAGAACCACAGCAGCATGGCCACCAGGAAGGAGATGATCAGCCATCCCCAGGGCGGTATTTGGAGTTTGCTTTTCTTTTTGTTGTCCATAATCCTCTCTCCCGTTTAATAGAATTCCTTGATCCGGTGGAACCAGGTGCCCGCGGGGTCCTTCAGCTCCTTCATATACCGGGACATGATGTCCAGATATTTCTTTTTCACGTCGGCATAGGCCGGATCGTAACACACATTGTGGAGCTGATAGGGGTCCTTTTTCAGGTCGTACAGCTCGCCCCGCTCGCTCTCGTTGAAGGTCAGCTGGTAGTCGTGGTCCCGGACCATCCGCTGACGGCCCACATAGAAGTGGCTGTGGAACTCGCCGTAGACCTCCGAGCGGCCGTTGCTCTTCGCTTCGCCCATCATCAGGGGCAAGATGCTCTCACCGTCCACCGGCTGGGGAGGCTTCACGCCCGCCACGTCCAGGATGGTGGGCATCATCTCGTGGAGGTAGACGAAGCTGTCGTTGTCCGACCTGCCGGCGCCCTTCACCACCATGGGGATGTGGTAGATCTCATCGAAGGTGAAGGCGCCCTTTTCAATGAGCTTGTGAGCGCCCAGGCAGTCGCCGTGGTCGGCGCTGTAAATAATGATGGTGTCGTCGTACAGCCCCTCGGCCTTCAGCTTGTCCACGATCATGCCCACCATGTCGTCGATCATGGTGCAGTGGCCGTAGTACCGGGCCGCAATCTCCTGGAAGCCCTTCCAGCCGTAGTTGCCCAGGCCCCACATCTTCTCGCTGAGGTAGTAGCCGTAGGGCTTGTCCAGCATGTCGTCGCAGTAGCTGGGGTGCTCCGGGATATCGTCGGGATTGTACATGGAGTAATAGGGCTCGGGGACGATGCTGGGGCTGTGGGGGCCCCAGAAGTTGGCCCAGATGAAGAAGGGCTTGTCCTCCTCCTTGGCCTTGTCAATGAGGCGGTTGGTCTCGTGGGCCACGAAGTATTCGATGGTGCTCTCCACCGGGCCCTCGTGCTTGCAGAACATCTCCTGGATCTGGAGGGCGGGATTGTCCCCCAGGAAGCCGTGGGACACGTCCACGTTGTCAAAACCGTTTTCCTTCAGATACTCCTCGTAGTAGTTGGGCTCGTTGTCAGGGGGCTGGTCGAAAATCAGGCTCTTGAACACCCGGCTGCCGGGGAAACCGTAGCCCATAAAGGGCTTGCCGTCGTCGAAGCCGCATTCCTCGGGGGTTCTGTCGGGTGTGACGTGCCATTTTCCGGCGTAGCCGCAGTAGTAGCCTGCGTCGTGCATGCAGTCACCCAGCAGGGGCGTGCCCTCTTTGATGCAGGTGAAATTGTCCACCACGCCGTGCTTATGGGGATAGAGGCCCGTCATAACACTGGCCCGGGCCGGTGCGCAGATGGCGGAGGGAGTGTAGGCATTGGTGAACTTCATGCCTTCCGCCGCCAGCTGGTCGATATGGGGCGTTTTGCAGATGGGATTCAGTCCATAGGCGCTGATGGTGTCCATGCGCTGCTGGTCAGACAGGATCAGCAGAACATTTTTGCGTTTCGCCATGATGTTTGTTCCTTTCCTACGATGATGGACATATTAGCCAAAATAGCACAAAGAATCTTTCATTATCCTACTATATCTTGAAGGAATTGTCAAATTCGCAAGCAATTTGCCTGAAAAGTTCCACCCTTTTTTGACTAAACGTTTACTTGAGTGCAATCGTGTAACACAAGTCCCGGATTTCCCCGGGCACCAGGGTGATGCAGTGGGGCTTGTGGGAAAAATCACCATCTTCGTTGTCCACGGCGGCGCAGCCGTGCCAGGGCTCCAGGCAGACGAAGGGGGCCTCACAGCCGCTCTTGGTCCAGAAAGCCACCATGGGGAAGCCGGTGAAGTCCAGGTGGACGCCGTGCCCGGTCTCCCGGTGGAGGAGGCTGACACCGGTGGAGCGCAGGTTCTCCAGGATGATGGTGTCCAGCCGGTCGAAAACGGCCCGGTCCAGGGAGAAGCGGTCCGTGCCGTGCAGCACGGGCTCCCGGCCGTCGTGCTTCACCAGACCCTCGGAAGTCAGTAGAATGGTATCCGCCTGCTCCGGCCGGTCAAAGACGATCTCATAGTCCTCAAAGCGCTCCCCGGCGTGGAGGGGGCAGCGGAAGGCGGTGTGGGCGCCGATACAGAAGGGCATGGGCAAATGGCCGGTGTTCTCCACCCGGAAGGCAGTGGAAAAGCCGTCCTCCGTCAGGGTGTGGCAGACCTGGAGGGAGAAGGGGAAGGGATAGCGGGCCAGGGTGTCCGGGCTTTCCCGCAGCTCCAGGACGATCCGGTCCTCCGCCTGCTCCACGGGGGAGAATTCCAGGTTTCGGGCGAAGCCGTGGCGGGACATTTCGTAGGGCTGCCCGTGGAACAGGACCCGCCCGTCCTTCAGATTGCCCACAATGGGGAACAGCAGCGGGTTCCGGCCGGGCCAGAAGGCTGGATTTCCGTTCCAGATGTACTCGGTGCCGGCGGCGTCCCGCAGGGAGACCAGCTCGCCGCCGTGGCTGTCCACAGCGGCCCGCAGGCCGTGATGGGAAAGTGTGAACTGCATGGCAGAACCTCCTGAAATCAATGTGGTGGAGTGGGTTTCTGCATCCATTATACCGGTGCTCCGGGGGAAAGTCACGGTTATTTTGGGCTGGCCGAAAATAGAGATTGCCGTTTTGAAGAAAAGTGTGTAGAATATCAATATAGAGAACAGGCGGCCCCGGACGAGGGAGAATCCGCCGGACAGGAGTCTTGTCATGCCCCCCTTGAGCCTGCTGATCAAACCGGCCTCCGGCAGCTGCAACATGCGGTGCCGTTACTGCTTTTACGCCGATGAAGCGGAAAACCGCGCCGTGGCCCTGCTGGGCCGGATGACCCGGGAGACCATGCACACCATGGTGGACAAGGCCCTGGCCTATGCCGACGGCGACTGCACCTTTGCCTTCCAGGGCGGCGAGCCCACCCTGGCGGGGCTGGACTTTTTCCGGGACCTGTCGGACTATGTGGACAGCCGCCCCAACCCCAAAAGGGTCCGAGTCCATTACGCCGTCCAGACCAACGGCTACGCCCTGGATGAGGACTGGGCTGAGTGGTTTGCGGAGAACCATGTGCTGGTGGGCATCTCCCTGGACGGGCCCAAGGAGCTCCACGACCGCTACCGGGTGGACCGGGAGGGGAAGGGCACCTTCAACCGCGTCATGGCCTCCATCCGTCTGCTGGAAAAGCATAAGGTGGAGTACAACATCCTGACGGTGGTCTCCGCCGCCAACGCCCGCCGGGGCCGGCAGGTGTACAGCTTTTTTAAAAAGCAGGGCTTCCGGTATCAGCAGTATATCGAATGCCTGGACCCCATCGGCGAGGTGCAGGGCGGACACGAGTACTCCCTGACGCCGGAGCGGTACGAGGCCTTTTTGAAAAGCGTGTTCGACGCCTGGTATCAGGACATGAAGGCGGGGCGCTATGTCTACAACCGCTATTTTGAAAACCTGATGATGCTGCTTTCCGGACAGGCTCCGGAGAGCTGCAACCTGCGGGGCGTCTGCGGTCCCCAGTGGGTCATCGAGGCTGACGGCAGCGTCTACCCCTGCGACTTTTACGCCCTGGACCAGTGGCGGCTGGGCAATATCCTGGAGGACTCCTTCGAGACCATGGAGGAGGTTCGCCGGGCCTCCGGCTTTGTGGAGTGGTCCCGGCGGCTGCCGGAGGAGTGCCGGGCCTGCCGCTGGCTGCCTCTGTGCCGCAACGGCTGCCGCAGAAACCGGGAGCCGGTGACGGCGGACAGCACCGGAAAGAACTATTTCTGTGAGGCGTACAAGCACTTCCTGGAATACGCCTGCCCCCGGCTGATGGAGATTTATCAGCTCCTGCGGCAGCGGGCTGGGATATAAAAACAACAGACTATTTTTTGGGAGGTCAAATATGAAACGATTTGGAATCTCTGTGGACGTGAAGAACAAGCCCGTGCTGGACCCGGAGTTCATGCCCCTGCTGCAGTTCAACCGGGCCTTCCTGAAGGACGCCGCCAAGCCGGTGTCCATCGCCGTGGAGCGGGCGGACGGCCAGATGGCCACCACCCATACCTTTATCCACGGCACGCCGGAGATGGCGGAGGCCGACCGGTACTACATCGACCGCCTGGTGAAAACCGCCCTGTGGATGAAGGGCGGCTATAAGATCTACGTGGATGACAAGGAGATCTACGACTATCTGTGCAGCGTCTACTGCAAGGGCGGCGCACGGGAGTTCGACTGGGACTTCATGGCGAATATCTTCGAGCATCCCTTTGAGGTGGTGCTGACCGACAAGGTCCCCGAGAGCCGTGACTGCCCCAAGGCCATGGGCGGCCACCTGGAGGGCTGCCGCATCGGCTTCGACGCCGGCGGCTCCGACCGGAAGGTGTCCGCGGTCATCGACGGCGAGACCGTCTTCTCCGAGGAGGTGGTCTGGCTGCCCAAGATCAACCCGGACCCGGACTACCACTACGAGGGTATCGTCTCCGCCCTGAAGTCCGCCGCCGCCCACATGCCCCGGGTGGACGCCGTGGGCGTCAGCTCCGCCGGTATCTACATCAACGACCGCACCATGAGCGCCTCCCTGTTTTTGAAGGTGCCCAAGGAGCTGTATGAGAGCAAAGTGAAGAACATCTTCATCCGGGCCATCACCGACACCTTCGGAGACGTGCCCTACGCCGTGGCCAACGACGGCGACGTGTCCGCCCTGGCGGGCACCATGAGCCTCAATGACAACAACATCCTGGGCATCGCCATGGGCACCAGCGAGGCCGTGGGCTACGTCAACGAGGACGGCTGCATCACCGGCTGGCTCAACGAGCTGGCCTTCGTGCCCGTGGACGCCAACCCCGACGCCATGGTGGACGAGTGGTCCGGCGACATCGGCTGCGGCGTCAAGTACTTCTGCCAGGACGGCGTCAACAAGCTGGCGCCCCGGGCGGGTATCGAGCTGGACGAGAGCGCCTCTCCCGCCGAGAAGCTGAAGGTCACCCAGAAGCTGATGGAGAACGACGATCCCCGTGCCGTGCAGGTTTACCAGTCCATCGGCTGCTACCTGGGCCACACCCTGGCCTATTACTTCGAGCACTACGGCTTCAAGTACGTGCTGCTGCTGGGCCGGGTCATGAGCGGCAAGGGCGGCGACATTCTGCTGGACACCTGCCGCAAGGTGCTGGACGACGAGTATCCCGAGTACGCGGACAAGATCCAGCTGACCCTGCCGGACGAGAAGTTCCGCCGGGTGGGCCAGTCCATGGCCGCCGCCAGCCTGCCTGAGATGAAATAAGATGAGAGAATCACCATTGAGGAGGAGCATTCATATGATCAGAATTTATCAGGAGGCGGACTACGAGGCCATGAGCCGCCGTGCCGCCAACCTCATTTCCGCCGAGGTCATCCGCAACCCCGCCTGCGTGCTGGGCCTGGCCACCGGCTCCACCCCCATCGGAACCTACAAGCAGCTGGCCGTCTGGAACCAGCGGGGCGACTTCAGCTTCAAGGAAGTCCAGACCGTGAATCTGGACGAGTACAAGGGCCTGGCCCCCACCCATGACCAGAGCTACCGGTACTTCATGCAGACCAATTTCTTCGACCACATTGACATCGACGTGGCAAAGACCCACGTGCCCGACGGCTTGGCCGCCGACCCTGACGCCGAGTGCGCCCGGTATGACGAGCTGGTGCGCTCCCTGGGCTACGCGGACCTGCAGCTGCTGGGCCTGGGCCGCAACGGTCACATCGGCTTCAACGAGCCCTGCGACAACTTCGTGAAGGAGACCCATGTGGTGGACCTGACCGAGAGCACCATCGAGGCCAACGCCCGCTTCTTCGCCTCCGCCGGGGATGTGCCTCGCCAGGCCCTGACCATGGGCATCGGCTGCATCATGGCTGCCCGCCGGGTACTGCTGATCGCCAGCGGCGCCGACAAGGCCGACGCGGTGTACAAGGCCTTCTGCGGCCCCATCACGCCCTTCTGCCCCGCCTCCATCCTACAGCTCCACAACGACGTGGTGCTGGTGGGCGACAAGGCGGCCCTCAGCAAGCTGGCTGCCGCGGGGGTGCCCGTATGCGAGTAACAGGCGGTCAGGTCTTTGACCTGGAACAGGGCTTTGTCCCCCGGGACCTCTGCACCGACGGCACCCTGATCGCCGCCGAAAGCGGCGACGCTCAGGTTCTGGACGCCCAGGGCTGCTACGTGATCCCCGGCCTGGTAGACGTGCATTTCCACGGCTGCGTGGGGGAGGATTTCAGCGACGCCACTCCGGACGGCCTGCAGCGCATCGCGGATTTTGAGCTGAGCCAGGGCGTCACCTATATCTGCCCCGCCGGCATGACGCTGCCGGAGGACCAGCTGACGGCCATCTGCGAAAATGTTGCCGCCCACCGGGCGAAAAACGCAGGCGGCGCGGAGGTGGTGGGCGCCCACCTGGAAGGACCCTTCCTCTCCACTGCCAAAAAGGGTGCCCAGAACGGCGATTTTCTCCACGACCCCGACGTTCCCATGCTGGAGCGGCTGCAGAAGGCGGCTCAGGGCTGCGTGAAACTGGTGACCGTGGCCCCCGAGCAGCCCGGCGCTATGGAGTTCATCCGGGCCGCCACGGATATGGGCATCACGGTCTCCGTGGGCCACACCGTGGCGGATTACGACACCGCCAAGGCGGGCTTTGAGGCCGGGGCCACCCACGCCACCCACCTCTATAACGGTATGCCTCCCATCCACCACCGGGCACCCGGCGTCATCGGCGCCGCCTTTGATACTCCGGGCGTCCAGGCGGAGCTGATCTGCGACGGCGTTCACATCCACGGCGCCATGATCCGCCTGACCTTCCAGCTGTTTGGAAAAGAGCGGGTCATCCTGATCTCCGACTCCCTGCGGGCCACCGGTATGCCCGACGGCCAGTATCCCTTCGGCGGCCAGGAGATCGAGGTCCATGGCAACCGGGCCACCATCGTGGGCCATCCCGAGACGTTGGCAGGCTCCGTCACCAGCCTCATGGGCTGCCTGCGGCAGGCGGTGAAGTTCGGCATCCCCCTGGCGGACGCGGTGCGGGCCTGCACCTACAATCCCGCGCAGTCCATCGGCATCGATGACCGGGCAGGCACCCTGGATACTGGCAAGGAGGCCAGCCTGGTGCTGCTGGACCGGGAGGACCTGTCCGTCCGGGCCATCGTGTTCAAGGGCAATTTGGTATAATCCGGATATACAAACACGGACATGGCGACTGCCATGTCCGTGTTTGTGCAAAAAAGCCCCGCGCAACCCAAAGTTGCGTCATAGTTGGTGGATGCAACTGGCCTTTCCTGGTACGATGCAGATACTTCAGAAAAGGAGGATGAAAATATGCCAACCGCGGTGATTTTACTTGCCTTCCTCTCACTGCTCCGGCTGGTGCTCTTGGCTGGTATCGTCTATCTGGCGGTACTGTTGGTGCGGGCCCTGCGCAAATATCTCCGCACTCAGGATGTGCGCAAGGAAAAAGCCGAGACCCGCCGCTCCCTGGGTGAGGTGCTGAAAAGCCATCGTACCCGCTGCCAGATGACCCAGGAATTCGTGGCGGAGTCCCTGGGTGTCAGCCGTCAGGCAGTGAGCAAATGGGAGACAGGCGCAGCGGACCCCAGCACCTCCAACCTGCTGGCCCTGGCAAAGCTGTTTGGAGTTCCCGCCGAGGAACTGCTTCGGGAGATGGAGCGGGAGAAGGATGACAAGACGTGATCATCTATTTAGACCGTAAAAAAACGCCGCCCGGATGGGCGGCGTTTTCGATGGTGCAGAGGTAAAATCAGCGCTTGCAGAACTGGGGAGCACGACGGGCGGCCTTCAGGCCGTACTGCGCTGGCCCATAAACTCGTATCCGTTGCGCCTCAACGGTTTCAAGGATCGAAAATGTTTCCCACCGCAAATTTAACCTCAAACAATGGGGGTATCTTCGGGATCTGCCGCACAATTACGCATACACCATAGAAAGAGAGGAAAAATAGGGCTTCATGATCTGGATCCTGTCTGGTATAATAATATCATATTTTTGCCAAAAGAAAAGAGAGGATATCTTTGCCCATTTCGATAGGGCCTGTTTGGATTTGGATAGATCTTTGTTTTTTCTTGGTGAATTTGAGATGTGATATCATCGTTTGCAAGACAGAGTTTCGGCAAGCTTCGCATCCATCAACGAAGACCTGTAGCCATTGTGGGGAGTATCATTCTGATGTCCAGCTTGGTCAGAAAGAATGGATATGCCCGCATTGCCACAAGGCGATTCAAAGAGACCTCAACTCAGCCAGAAACATCCGTGACGAAGGGTTTCACATTATTAAACGGCAGATGGCAGATATCCAGCCTGCCGCCTGATAGTGTTACATACCAAACCGGAAGAAACTCCGGGGATATCTCGTTTTACTACGGCAGCGACGGTTACAGTCGTCCAGAAGTCCGGTTTTAGGCGAGAATAAAAGATGGGGGATCCGTCCCCCTGAAGCCTGTGACTTCAGTCATGGGCAGTTCACGTAGCAGCAGAAGAAGAGAATAGCAAGTCGGATTCTGATGAGCTGCCCTTTTAGGGGGTTGGATAATGGAAAAACTTTGCTTTGTTTTGACAAAAAACGGTTTTCAGGTTGATGAAGCTGTGGCAGTGTCCACGGATAAGTGTTGCGCCAGCAAGGAGGCGTTCACAAGTTCTCCCTATGAAACGCTTTATGAGCAGGCGTTCCAGGAACGGCCTGCATTCTTTGACGCGGCTGGTATTTTTCTCTGTCAAGTGGCAGAGCAATTTGTTTCTGATTTGGCGGTTGTACCAGGAATTGAACTTAGCCGGGAGAGAACTGAAATTATCCCAAGTGCGGAAGGCATGGAGCGCTTGCTGAAGTCGGTGCCTTTTGTGTTGGGATCAGAACATGTGAATGAGGTTTGGATCCGCAAGCAGTATCGGATACTCAGAGATGTATTTCGACGCCAAATCGCCGTATATTCCGGGGCGGTTTCCCTCTATTTTGCGGAGAAAAACCAGAAGCTCCATATTCCCGAACGGATATTCTTTCACTTGGTTGAGAGCAGGGACGAGGCATATCCCTTTGCTTTTCTTGCAACATATGCTACCAAAGCTGAAAACGGGCAGGTGAAACATTTCCCACTTCAATATGCGCTGACGGAGTATGGGGATGATCGTACAAAGCTACTGGAGATGCTTTCCTGTCTGAACCGAGCCGCAGAGGCATCTGCACTGATTGGCAGCTTGATGGACAGCGGAGAACTGTTTCACCCCTTGCGCCTGAGCGCGGAGGAAGCATATCAGCTCCTGCAGGGCATTCCCGCGCTGGAGCAGGCAGGCATTCTCTGCCGCATTCCGAACTGGTGGCGCAAGAAATCCAGTACGGTTATGCTTTCTGTCAAGCTGGGGGAGAATCGACCCTCTCTGCTGGGACTGGATTCGCTTCTGACAATGGCACCTTCTCTCACCGTGGATGGGCTTCCCCTTACCGAGGATGAGGTCATGAAACTCCTGCAGCAGACAGAGGGACTGGCCTTCCTAAAGGGAAAATGGATCGAGGTGAATCACGAACAGCTTCGAGATTTGCTTTCGCAGATGAAGCAGCACCAGGGAGAAATCACTCTGCTCCAGGCTTTACGCGCCGGATTATCCGGAAGTGCCAAAGATGATATCGCTGAGGATGGTTCCATCGTCACCAATGGAAAATGGCTTTCTGGACTGCTTCAATCGCTCAGAAACCCGGGAAAGCTCCGCAAAGTAACGGTTCCAAACAGCTTCCAGGGCACTTTACGCCCCTACCAAAAAAACGGACTGAGCTGGCTTTGCCAAATGGATCAGTTGGGTTTCGGAGCCTGTTTGGCGGATGATATGGGACTGGGCAAGACGGTGCAGGTTCTGGCTTATTTGGAAAGCCTGCGCTGTAAGAAACCCAGTGCTCGGGTGCTTTTGGTGGTTCCGGCGTCTTTACTCGGAAATTGGCAGAAGGAGGCAGCCCGTTTTGTGCCGGAGATGCGCATAGAAGTTCTGCACGGTGCCAATGCGCGCGTTTTGAAGGAGCGCTTTTCCACATCGGATGCATTTTTGACCATCACAACCTACCGCATGGCGATCGGGATCAGCGGTCTGCAGCAGCAGGTCTGGGACTGCGTGATTTTGGACGAAGCACAGGCAATCAAGAACCCTGCCACCAAGCAGACCAGACAGATTAAGAAGCTGCAAAGCCGGATGCGGATCGCGATGACCGGCACCCCCATTGAAAATGACCTGTCGAATCTCTGGTCACTGTTTGATTTCCTAGATAAGGGTCTGCTCGGCAGCATGGATGAATTCAGAGGTTTCTGCCGCCGTCTGGAAGAAAAGCCTGAAGGTTATGCCAAGCTAAAAAATATGATTTCGCCCTTTTTGCTCCGCCGGGTTAAAACAGATAAAAGAATTATTTCCGACTTGCCTGACAAGCTTGAACAGGCGGATTATATTGAACTCTCTGCGAAACAGGTGGTCCTCTATCGGAAGCTGATTGCCGAGTCTCAGGAAAAACTGATGAACAGCGATGGTATCGAAAGAAGGGGGCTTGTGCTGTCTCTCCTGCTGCACTTGAAGCAGATATGCAACCATCCGGATCAATACTTAGGCCAGACGGAATATGACCCCAGCCAGAGTGGTAAGTTCGATATGCTGCGAAACCTTGCTGAAACGATTTATGAAAAACGCGAACGCCTTCTGGTGTTTACCCAGTTCCGGGAACTAACCGGTGCACTGGATGATTATCTGGCCTCCATATTCCATTGTCGAGGGAGCGTGATCCACGGCGGCGTGCCAGTTAAGGAACGCAATGAGATCGTGGAACGGTTTCAGAGCGAGTCTTACATGCCCTATTTGGTACTCTCGGTTCGAGCCGGTGGTACAGGGCTCAATCTTACCAAAGCAAACCATGTGATTCATTTTGACCGCTGGTGGAACCCTTCCGTGGAGAACCAGGCTACGGACCGAGCCTTCCGTATCGGGCAGCAAAAGAATGTTATGGTGCATAAGTTTGTCTGCAAAGGCTCTGTAGAGGAGAAAATCGATGCTTTGATTGCATCTAAGCGGGAACTGGCAGAAAATGTAATCGGCACTGGCGGAGAAAGTTGGCTCACAGAACTCAGTAACGAAGAACTTCTGTCCGTGCTACGTCTGGATGTATAGGAGGACGCTTTATGGCCAAAAAAAGTTACTGGGAAACGGCTTATTATCCCCAGCCGACAGAAACACAATTGAAGCATAATGCGGCACAGACCATGAGAAAGGCTGCTGGTAAGGGTAAGCAGCTCTGTCCGGTTGTCCTTACCGGCAGGACCATAGCCAAAAGCTGGTGGGGAAAGGCGTGGTGTGAAAATCTGGAACGGTATGCGGACTTTGAGACCCGACTGCAGCGTGGACAGCACTATGTACGGTCCGGAGCCGTTATTGATCTTCAGATGCAAAAAGGGAGGGTTTCGGCTCGGGTACAGGGCTCCAGAAAAACTCCTTACAAAGTTGAGATTCGCATCAGCCCGCTCTCTGAGGAACGTTGTGAACAGATTATGGATCGCTGCAGCGACAGAGTGGATACATTGGAAAATCTGCTCAGCGGATCCTTTCCTGAAACCATGAAGGATGTCTTCCTGGGGGAAGACGGTCTGTTCCCTGCGCCAAAGGAGATATCTTTTAACTGTAGCTGTCCGGATTGGGCGGTCATGTGCAAACATGTAGCTGCGGCCCTCTATGGCGTTGGCGCAAGGCTGGATGAGGACCCTATGCTGTTTTTCTCTCTGCGGGGGATCGACACGGGACGCTTTGTGGATGTGGTGATTGCCAACCGAATTGAGAGAATGCTATCCAATGCAGACAGACCAAGCAGCCGCATTATACCAGCCATAGAACTGACAGATCTGTTTGGAGTCCTATAAAAAACCGGCTCAAAATCTTCCATGAGCAACAAAAGTACATGTACGATAACCGCACCCACAGCGTGCCTGACCGAATTGTCAGTGTGAGCCAGCCATTCGTTCGTCCCATTGTGCGGGGAAAAGCGGGAAAGCCAGTGGAGTTTGGCGCGAAGTTGGACATCAGTGTTGTAGATGGGTGGACACGGTTGGAATGTTGTTCCTTTGATGCCTACAACGAGGCTGGGAATCTGCAGGAGATGGCAGAACGGTTCCGGGAGCGAGAAGGGCGTTATCCCAGCCGGGTTCTGGCGGACAGGATCTACCGAAACCGTGAGAATCTCAACTATTGCAAGGCACACGGAATCCGAATCTCCGGTCCGGCACTGGGTCGCCCCAAGAAGGGCGAAACCAGAGACAAGGCTCAGGACTACCGGGATGAGTGCGAGCGTGTGGAAGTGGAGCGCAGGTTCAGTCTGGCAAAGCGCAAATGCGGCATGGGGCTGGTCACCGCAAAACTGCGGGAAACCGCTGCCCATGTGATTGCCATGTCCGTTCTGGTGCTAAATCTCCGCAAGATTCAGTGCGCCATTTTGCAACTTCTTACGTTTTTGCGGGCAATGCTCTCGCCTAAGCAAGAATGGGCCATTGTTCAGTAGTCATGAATTAGACAAGCGTGTCATCCAGCAGAAAGTCGATGACGCTGATATTAAGGATGCCGTTGTCATCATACCAACGCTTGCGAATGTCGTGTCGTACAATGATCTTCGGGAAAGAATCACCGGTCAGTGCGAAAGGCTTGTTCTCTGTGATTGCCTTTTCCTCCGTTCCCAAAGCGTAGGCGGACTGAATGTAGGTCTTCTTACCACCCGAGAAAGCAATGAAGTCGATTTCTCTTGCGACCTGAGTAACCTTGCCTTTGGCATTCTTCTCATTGCCGTAGACGATACCGATGTCAACGGAGCATTCACGGATCAGTAGTTCGTTATAAATGATATTCTCCATGATATGCGTCATTTCCTGCTGGAGGAACCCGATACGGGCATTTCTCAGGCCAATATCCTCACAGTAGTATTTGTTGGGATAGTCAAAATAGCTTTTGCCTTTGACATCCCAGCGTTTACACTCGGAAAATAGAAACGAGTCTGCCAGATAATCCATATAGGCTTTCACTGTGTTAAGGGCAACAACATTTTCTCCGCTGCGTTTTTGCATGGTATTGATGGTGGCAGCAACCTTCGTCGGGTTGGTCAGAGAACCTATGGACGAACACAGCAAATCAAGCATGGAGGACAGCACATCCTCGCGCTTGATCTTCTTGCGTTCTACGATGTCCTTCAGATAAACCTCTGAAAAAAGAGATTTCAGATAAGCCATCTTTGCAGCATCAGTGGAGCGGGAAAGAATCAGCGGCATACCGCCGTAGAAAGCGAAATCATCAAAGGCGTCCTGCTTATCACCGCCAACGGCTGAATAGTATTCGGCAAAGGAAAGCGGATGCACACGGATCTCATCACTGCGCCCCCGGAACTCGCTTAGTATATCAGAGGACAACATTTTGGAGTTGCTCCCAGTCACATAAATGTCCAGATTGGGCAGGGACTTCAAATCGTTGAGTGCATCATAGAAGGTGATCTTCTTGCCATCACGATTGTAGGGGTTCGGAACTTCATCGGACATCTGAATCTCATCTACAAAGAGGTAGTATTGGTCTGCGCTATTCTCCACAATGCCCCGAACATGAGATGCCAGATCCAAAGGGTTGCGATAACGAATATCACGGGTCAAATCCAACTCAAAGGATAGAATGTGATCTTCGGCAACTCCCTCGCTCAGAAGGTAGCTCCCAAATAGATTGTGAAGCAAATAGGACTTGCCGCATCTGCGAATACCGGTGATCACCTTCACCTGACCATCCCACATAAAGGAGATGATCTTTTTCAAATAACGATCTCGTTTGATTTCCATACCTCACGCTCCGTTGAAAACTTACCCATAATATTATGCTACTTTTCAATAGATATTATACGCCGTGGCAACAGAAAAATCAATTGACCGAATGAAATCTTTAGATAAAAATTGGCTAACATTTCAATAAAAAGAAATGGTGAGGAGGCAAATGGCCATGCTACTGTTAGCGCCGGGAGAAAACCGCCATTTTGGGGGTGAGGACATTATTTTGGACTTATTTGATGTATTTCCTGAATTTCTCCGCCTCGATATCAATGGAAAAAGTGGGGCCCAAAATGTCTTCCTCTACAATCCCGATAGCAGATGTAGAATCGATCAGCTCACCTGAGTTTGTCTCAAAAACTTGGATTTCAATCTCATCATTCGGATATGCGCGCAGCAGAGTAATCAAATCGCCAACTTTCATTTTGTTATTCCTCCGTATTCATTACTTGGCACAGGCCCAAGCTGCGCCGGTATTCCAGCGGGCTCATCCAATTGAGGGACTCTTTGATGCGGTCCTCATTGTACCAATGAAGGTACGTATCTAATCTTTCTATAAATTCCTCAATGGAGACGCCATTCCAAGAACGATCATAGAACATTTCGTTTTTTAGACGGCCAAAGAAGCCTTCGCACGCTGAGTTGTCTGGAGAGCAGCCTTTCTTGGACATAGATCTAATCAAGCCGGCAGAATCCATTCGCTCAATCCACCCTGGCCATCTATAATGACATCCTCTATCCGAATGGATAATGGGATGCTCACCGTTTTTTAAATCTGCAATTGCTGCATCAAGCATGGAGTTCACTAATTCTGAAGACGGGGATACCCCTATTGTCCAGGTAACCGCTAAGCCGTCAAAACAATCAATAATTGGTGAAAGATACACTTTTCCTGCGGGTATACTAAACTCTGTTATATCTGTGAGCCATTTTTCATTTGGCTGCTCTGCATGGAAGTTACGATTAACAATATTTGCGACTTCTGGGCTGATTTCTCCAATATAGGAGCTGTATTTTTTGCGTTTAATGCTACGCACTACTAAACCTTCTTCGCTCATCAGCCGCCGTAATGCACGACATCGGGTATTACAGGAAGGCAGTGATGCCGGATTTGAGATGACGCCAATTGCCTGGGATGATAAATACAAAGGGATTGATGACTTGCTGCTCTCTTTCAAGGAGGCAAGGGCATCATAAAATCAGTAAGGTCGCTGTTGCACTTCATGAGCAACGGCGACCTTTTTTCGGAGATGAGTGCTGATATGACAGTGAAAGATTTATTAAACTTCCCAAGCGGTCTCTACACTAGCGGTGATCTCGTGATCATGCGTCAGGAAGGAGTAGGATTCTTGATTATGGAAGAGACACATCATAACTGGGTGGAGTTACGCAGATATGATGAAACTGGCCTATCTACACCCCCTTTTTATCAGATATTTCAAATTGAATCAAAGATACGGCCAAGGCAAAAGAAAGAGCGAGACATCCTTGCCTCGCTCTTTCTTCATCTTCTGTTTTGTTCCGGGCTTATACAGCGTCCCATAAGTCAAAGGCACAACCCATCGTTTTAACAAGATCATCGGGTCTGTTGTATTTGACCTTTGCGTAAATATCCATTGTGATTTTGCTACTTTCATGGCCCGCCAAATATTGAACTGTTTTGGGATCCACTGAAGCATGAATTAAGTTGGTAATGTAAGTGTGCCGCAGTTGGTGCGGTGTCACTTCAAAATCCAGACTATATACCACATGGCCGTTATTCCTGGCTTTTTCTCCAAGTTTCGGGTAAAGCATATATTTTACATACTTCCCGTCAACAAGTTTTCTGGCCATTCTCGGCTTTGCGGTCCGTGTCACAATATACTGCCACAGTCGCTTAAACTGCGTGTAGGACAGCGGATCGCCGTCCCTATTGGCAACCACATAATCCGAAGTGGACTTTTTCTTTGCCTCTTTCAGACACTCTACCAGACAAACCGGGATAGGAATGTTCCTCTGTGCGGCTTTGGTCTTTAGCTCGGTGAGAATGACTGGCCTGTTATGCTCTGTGTGCCATGCCCGTCGTACCGTCAAATACGGAGCTTCCGCATCCAGATACACGGAATCCCATTGCAGCGCCAGGATTTCCTCCCTCCGCAGACCGGCATATAAACCAATCATCACGAATACATAAGGCGGCAAATCCCGGATTGTGTCCAAGAGCCTCTTGACCTGTTCATCCGTCAATGCCTGCCTTTCTTCCTGGGGAACTCCGCCGCCTTTTGCGTCCAGAAATATAGTCGGGTCTTCGTCGATCACATGACTTTCTTTGGCCGCCCGGAAAATGGACTTGCAGAGGATCACCACAGATTTATAGACCGAAGCAGACTTCTTGGAAACAGGTACAAGTGCAAGCTGGATGTCATCCAGCGTTACATCAACCATCCGCTTCTCTCCCAACCCGCCTATAATGTGACGCCGCACCTTGGAGGTATAATCTGTCAAGGTAGTAGCCCGAACATGGACGGACTGCATCAGCAACCACTTCTCACAGTATTCAGCAACCGTAGGGGACCTTCGGCGGAATGTAGTGCTGTCGATCTGCTCCAACGCCTCCAGCTCCTTGTCATAGAGCTTTTCCGGCGTCTTTGCATAAAGCGCGACTCTGTTTCCATCTGAATCTTCGATCCGGGTCCTATAATATTCAATGCCGTTCAGCACGACTGTACCATATTGAGGAATTGCCCTTTTTCTTTTCGCCAATTCCGTCACCTCCTAAGAATAATCTCCAGCGCTGTACCTTTGTTTTATCAAACATCGTAGGTTCCAGCAAGGATACGGAATTGCTCAAGCTCGGACGCTTCGAGGCTTGCGATATGTAGTGCTTTTTTCCATCGGCTTTGCACGATGGGTGCATTTTGCGATATACTCCTGAAGGCCCGCATCTGTAAAATACACACAGCCGTTCTGCACATACTGAACATAAGAAATCAGCCCGCTGCTGCGCGCTGCATCCAAAGTGGCAATGCTGATACCCAGGATTTTGGCCGCCTCTTTTCGAGAAATCAGTTTTTCCATAAATGTTCCCCCTTTCTGTCAAGGATGTGGTTGTGGCGTTCAAAATCACATGAATGCGCTGGCAACCGAAGCTGCCAGCGCATGGTATCTGACTTTGAAAAATTTACTCGCCACATTTGCCACGCACCCCTGACGATGGGGACATTCCTGGTCTCCGCTGGCGCGGCTGTCATAACTCTGCAGCGTCGTTTTACTCGTGCGCCGCAGGGTTCCCCCCAAATCTTTGGCGGGCCGTGAGGAAGTATCTTTAAGCCCCCATGCAGTCACCGCGCCCCGAAGTGCCACCTCCGGGCTTCAGGCTTGCGTTGATCGCTCAGGACAGCCCGTTCAACACCTCCTTGGCTTGTCCTTCTTGGCGGCGCGCCTGATTCGCTCGTACATGGGCTATGTACCAGAAATGCCGTCTATTCAGTTGTCAATGTACCAATGAAGGTGATAAGTTGTCCTTCTAATGGTAGTGAAGAAAACGGCGACATTTTGGCCATATTAATTAAGGTTTTTGAAATTTTTTCCCAGGCATTTCAAACCGCGCTTTATGCTCTTATATACCCAGCTGAGATCAACATCTTCTGCCTGGGCAATTTCTTTGACGGTCATGCCTAAGTAGAACCGGGCATAAATCCACTTGGCCTGTTTGTCCGGCAGCTCCATCACCGCAGCGTAGAGCTGATCGCGGAGCTGCTTGTCCTCCAGGATTTCTTCCGGGGTCGGCGGGTGCTGCACAATGGCCTTCTCAATGCCATTGTCGCAGTCCAGGGAGTAGTGCGCTTTGTAGTTATACATCTGGCGCAGGTAGCGTGCTTCCGCTCGTTTGTCGGCTAGGAACACCGCCTGCACTTCATCGGTTACTTCCAGATAAGTGTCTTTTTTATAAATATCGGGATACAGCTCCCGAAGATTGATTTTCTGCATTATGTACCTCCATTTCGGTTCACAGGTCCAGTTGACGGGTGAGCCGAAATGGGGCGGAGAACGGCACCGACATAATTGATTTGAGGTCCACAAAAAAATACCAGTCTCCCACAAAGGAAAACTGGTGCGAAAATGCTGACAGGTAAAGTTAATACCGATATTTCGGAATAATAATACCGACCAAGAAGCGGAATAAGTTAGGGTATTAGCAAAGATTTTTTTGATGAAAAGGCCATATTGCCCTGTCTAAATACCGCTATCATGGCGACTACCTCTACTGGCCGCCGCTCTGTATAAAGAAGCTTATAGGTCTCATTTTTCCTACACAATTTTTTCATGGGATTCAAAATATAGTCCCAATGCGGTAGGTATCCGTTCAACAGACCAGCTGCAATAACTGAAGTATATTCTTCGCCTTTAACGCCGTGAAGGGTAGAAATAACCACACCATTTTTTTCTCCAAAATACTTACTGATTGAATTAAAATCTGTGGAAAGCGCATACCTATCTACTCTTGAGCGAATTTCATCAAAAAAAGAATTTGTTAATGCTGACAAAGCTGCTTCTTTGCTTATTCTAACGTGTAGAATTGCAAAAACCTTTTCAATTGCGGAGCCTAAACAGGTTATGCCATCTGTATCTGTGCCGCGACAACAATTAACAGCGGAAAGGACATCATAGTTTTGTATATTATCAGGCACCATGATTCTGAAGTCATCTCTAACGATTGAAATAAATTCAGTAGCAATTCGCTTTCTTAACGTCACATTTTTTCCGGATGGAAGAAATAGTAATTTCGCTATCAGAAACAAAGGATTCATGGGATCATACTTTATTGGAGAAATATCTGGTGCATCAAATGGAATGTCCGGAAGTATTATACGTAGTTTTCTAGATAGATCGAACAACATACCCCATTGAGGAGCAATAACACAAATTTCCTCAGCCTTTGTTCCATTTTCAAGTTCTTCCTTTATTAAGGCTGCAATTTCAGATGCCAGATCTGTGTAATAAACGGAATCAAAAAAATGTATTTCACCAAGTTCATCCTTATGCTTTGCAACTGAGTGAGCTTCAGTTCTAGAAACTTCGAATCTTCTATATAAATCCACCAATCTCTGAGTAGAACGATAACAGCCTCTTAGTGACATAGAATCAAAATCTGTTTCATAAAGTGTTTCTAGCTCTTGTTTGGTTTTTGCCACTCCACCTAAAGAGCCATAAATAGCTTGATTAGCATCACCCACAAACATCAAAGTTATTGACTTATTTGCTTTATAAATTTTTGACAATATCAAGTATTGAAGTTCATTGGTATCTTGAAATTCATCCACCAAAATACTACTTATGACTGATGCTATATTTGAACTAATAAATGGGCAAGACGACAGCAATTCCTCTGAAAGAAGCAGAATTGTATCAAAATCGATTTCCTTCTTTTCCTCTAATAAGCGTTCGTATTCAGTCCTAATGTTTTCGTATTGAAAAGGATCATCAAAATTTCTAAGGCGTATGCCAAGGCGCTCCGCTATCTCATGTCCATACTTTTTCTTACAATAATCATCAATGATTTGATAGCCCTTACAAAGCCTTTTTGAATACATGGCATAAGGACGAATGATATAACGCATACAAAACTGATGGATTGTACCTGCCCAAATGCTTGATAGGTCAATATTCATGTCTTCTAAACGGTTGATAATTTCTTCAGCGGCACGATTAGTATATGTAATTGCTATTTTTATCTTTCTTGAATCTGATTTTTGGAGTACCTGGTATGCCAATCGGTGTGTGAGTGTACGAGTTTTACCACTGCCTGGGCAAGCGGTCAACAAAACATTATTTGGAGCTGTACATGCAGCCTGTTGTTCAGGGGAAAGTTCCTTAAGTATGTCATCTACACCCTCAAACATTCAGACCACCTGCCTTAGCTATAAATAAGGAGACCATATCATCTGGAAACTCATCGCAGAACATTTCTATTGTCTCTTTAATTTCTTTTGAGCTCCTTGCTTCTTTAAATGCAGTTTTCAAATCGTCATAGTCTTCATCCAAATTGTAAGTATTAAAGGAATAGCTTGCCATTTTCCATAATAATTTCTCGGACAAAATGTCTTTTGATGCAAATGCAATTGCATCGAGAATATACATTGGGATCGTGGCAGCATCATCGATCTTTTCAGCGAGCAATGTTGCGTACCAGCCCTTTTTGATATTCTTTGCCACAGTCATTACCGAGTCATATCTTTCTGCTTCTGTCCCTGATTTAACTGCTAAAACATGTTTCTCTTTTGTAGCAGCATCTTTATATGCACGCTTTATGATCGCGCAAACAAAACGTTTGTTGTTATCTTCGCTTGCGAAATCGACTTCAAGGGTATGCGGGGCATAGAATGCACTAACATAAGGATTTGCATCAAAGAGCTGGGACAACTTTTTTCTTCGTGAGGCACCTCTATCCATTGCAACCTGGCTTGACTTTTTTGCTCCATCAACTACTACATCCAAATCTGTCACGATGGAGCACTTTCGCTGTAATCGTGATTCGTCAAAAATGCATGCAACATTTTCAAATCCAACACTTCCAATGTTAATCAGACCAATTCCCATCTCATCAAGGGACACTCCAAGGACTTTTTTGACCAACGCTGGGATCAGTATTTCTTCACCGTCCCCTTCAACCAAAATAACCCCTTTAGAAAACAATAAAACACTCCGCTTTGCATCTAAATATCTCGATAGTATTTTCGAAAAAGGTATCCCTTTATATTCTAAAACATCTGCTCCGAACTGATCCAATCCATTGGTAGGTTTCATTACAAGCGATGTCTGTTCATCAACTTTTTTCATGACATTGACCTTTTCAATATCTGATACTTCAGAAAGATGAGTTGAATGTGTGGACATCACAACTTGGGTATAGGTATGTGTAACTTGGAGATTATTGAATAAGGTTTTCTGAATATGTGTGTGAATATGAGCTTCTGGTTCTTCAATAATCATAATATTGAGAAGTTCGCGATTACGATTAACCTCGAATTCAACCAGCTTCATAGCAATATACAAAATATTAAGATGCCCTAATCCCAACAAATCTATATCCTTCTGATTGGAAGGAGAAATCGTCAAATACCTAGCAAGTGTAGCAAAATCTTCTTTTAGCCGTGACTCTAACTTGATTTCTGGCGAATAAATTGCGCCAATCATTTCAAGTAATTTTTGGTTTACTTGACTCCCAATATCAGAAACCTGAGGAATATGAGATATTTTTTGGTTTAGTTCGGAAATTTTTCTCTTTATATCATCGATATCAGTTTCTTCAATATTTCCTTCAATAGTGTCAATAATTTGGCGGATGGGGTTTTTCGGTTTTCTAAGTTCTGACTCAACATCGCGAAGAGCATCGATAAATACTGTTGATATATGCTGCCATACGTTCATGATATCGATTTTGCTACCAAGAACAGATTGGTCGTCATCCTCAGGGTTTACATACTGGCCGGCGCAAATATCTCCAACGATAGATTTATATACATTTTCGTCTGTAAAATCTGCCTGTGAACGTGATGTATAATAAAATTCGTAGTCACTTAATTTTATTTGAGAACGAACTGCCTCAAATGTACCATTTTGAGCAGCTTCAGCCAATTCTGCTCTTTTTGCTCTACAAGGGCGAATAAAAAGAGAAACTGTTCCAAAATCTTTATCTCTACAACGAATATACGACTTTAAGAAATCAGCATTTTCCTGTTCTGGAGTAAGTTCAGCACAAAATTCATTGCTTTTATCTTCACTTGATATTTCGTCAAAAAAAGCAGATATTATAATCCAATGTCCTCTCCAATCTCCAAGAACGTACGAAAAATCTGTTTCTTTGAGACGTTGTAAGCGTCAAAGCTAAGCGCGGCTTGAGTGCGAAGAAATAAAGTGTCACAATACTCCTGTATAGTAGCGGATAGTATATGCGAGTCGCGTACACTATCCGCGGTACGGGGGTGTTTTTCATTATGAGTACAGAATTGCAGCAGTTGAACGTACAAACTAAGGTGGCCATGTGGGCGGAGCGGATCTCAGCATGTAGAAACAGCGGCCTGAATGTAAAGAGCTGGTGCAAAGAAAACGGTGTGTGCGAGCAGACCTACTACAAATGGCAAAAGAAGATATTTGCCATGGCGAAGGCACAACAGGAACTGCAGTTTGCAGAAGTAACGCCGGTTATACCCAGCAATGGGAGCGGTCAAATAGCCCTTAGCATCCATGCCGGCGGAATCGCAGCAGATATCCATAACGGAGCAGATCCAGCCACGGTGGAAGCTGTTCTCCGTATCTTAAAGCTATGTTGAATGACTTTAACTGCAGCTGTCCGGTGTATATCGCTTGTGGCTATACAGACCTGCGGCGCGGGATTGACGGCTTGGCCAGCATAGTAAGCACACAGTTCCAGATGAATCCATTCCAGACAGCACTGTTCCTCTTTTGCGGCAGAAAACGAGACCGTATTAAAGCTTTGTACTGGGAGGGCGATGGATTTTTACTCTTGTACAAGCGTCTGGAAAGCGGCAGTTTCCAGTGGCCACGAACCAAGGCTGAAGTCCGGACATTGACGCCCCAACAGTACCGTTGGCTCATGGAAGGCTTAAAAACAGAACAACCGAAAGCGAACAAAACCGTGACAGGATTGAGTGCGATATAGTTTCCTGAAATGCTTGGAAACACTGGCTTTTCCTCACTTTTTGTGGTATAATTTTCTCATGAAAAACGAGAAGAAACCTGCCAAAAGTAACGCAGAAATGGTAACCATTTCCCGCGCGGAATATGAATCTCAGCAGGCACAGCTCTCTGAGTTAAAGCTCCAGAACCAATGGCTTCTGGAGCAGTTGGGTCTTGCAAAGAAACGGGAGTTTGGTTCCTCTTCTGAGAGAATCCAGGAAGAACTTATGGACCAACTGGGTCTTACTGTGAATGAAGCCGAAGCCTAT